>ENA-OSEO01000257-OSEO01000257.1-sediment-metagenome-genome-assembly--contig:-NODE-257-length-149302-cov-39.129576_pt1 | contig 149302 bp, 111 predicted proteins | sample MGYA00237883_ERZ534232 | MGnify/ENA metagenome assembly ERZ534232
CCAAACCGAGCACACCAAAGGTCAAACTGCTCAATAACCGTGACCCAAGGGGTGCTCAATAACGCTGACCCTTGACAGATGAACTTTGCATGCATCGAGTTTTGCAAGTGCACGATTCTTGACGTGGGAGGTGTAATTCTATAGAGGAATGGCAGTGACTCTTGTTGGAGGTATCTCGTGGACCTCGTGGTGGCCTACGACGTCAATACCGAAACACAGGCCGGCCGACGACGGCTCCGGCAAGTGGCGAAAGTCTGCTGCGGTTATGGTGCTCGAGTACAGAAATCGGTGTTTGAATGCCGGCTGAACGACAAACAAGCGACGAGGCTGGTCACGACTGTCCGGGCCTTAATGGATCTCAGTCTGGATAGCCTTCGTATTTATCGACTCCACTCTGGCGATACCGGCGCTTGGAAAATAGTGGGCCGCGATCGCCGCGCGAGGAAAGTACCGCCGTCCATCATCGTTTGATCCGGAGAAATGACCAGTGATTAACAATTCTCCCGTGCGGAAGCACGCAGCAATCCCCGCCTTGGAGGAGGACCGATGCAATGCCACTCTTGATGCGTCTGCGTATCACGGCAACCAATGATGCGAAACTCCCGGCAGACCCAGGACAACAAGGGCAATGCGTGCATGCAGGATTCCTTGCCCTTGTAGCGCGCCACGATCGCCTCCTCAGCCACAGGCTCCACGGCCTGAGTTCTCACCGGGCGCTTCCGTTTACCCTGTCCACTCTTCTCGATGCAGATGACGCACAGCGGCAGGTGCTCCACGTCGTTTCAGGATTGCAGTACGTGCTTCAAATCACGAGTCTCGACGAGGTGTTTTCCGGATGGATGCAGGAAACCCTGCGCATTGGCGGACTGCCAATCCACATCGGGGGAGCTCGATTTGAGACTGCGGCCGTCTGCGATGAAATACGGCACGAAACCTATGAAGAGATCCTGGCGGCGCCAGCCGGCGGCCGTGAGATGGCGGTTTGCTTTCTGTCGCCGACTACCTTCAGGTCTGGAAGACGCAATTGGATTTTCCCCCATCCGTCCATGGTGTTTCGTGGGCTCTTGGAGAAGTGGGACAAATGGGCGGGGCAGCCCGAGGCGCTCCATCGGTTTGCTGCGGGTCCAGACCAGGCTGCGGTGTTTGATGACGTGTTGGACGTATCGCGTTATGATCTGCGCACCCGCCTTCTGATATTTAAGGGCAGAACCAAGCAAGTCGGCTTCCTCGGTACTTGTGCCTTCCGGCATGCAAAGGGGGCCGATCCCGCCATCACAGCCGTTGCATGGACGCTTGGCCGCTTTGCACCGTATGCGGGTGTGGGATCGAAGACAACCATGGGGATGGGCAGGGTCGGCGTATCGTTCGCTTGATACGCAACAAATCCGCATTTCTGCACATTTCGTCCCGGATGAAACCCCCGGAAGGGAGCGCCCGACCCTGATGCGCTGTCTTCTGAACCGCGGGCGAAGCCAGCTTCTCATCCTTCCATTTTTTGCACGATGACAGAACGCTGATCGGTTATTGGAACAGAGTCGGTGCGACCGCCTCGGGTGTATTCCAATGCCACGGAGGGATCATGCTCGTGCAACGCATAATAATCCGCCAAGCCGATCTCGATACGGTGACGTGTGCATTTTTGTTGGGTATCAGGGCCGATGCTGCAGTTGAAGCGGTTTGCGCCGAGGCTTCAAAAATCGACCTTTGCAACCCCCAAGTCGTATGCATAGAATGCGGCGGAAGCGGACAGACTGACCTCTCCAACTTCGACCATCACGACCCGTCTCTCGACCTGCCTCCCGCTTGCATACAGGCAGCGTTGCACGCAGGTAACAGGCTCTCCGCCTGGTGGGTATCCTCACTCGTTGATTACGCAGCGTCCGTGGATCTCGGCCTGCATCCGAAAAGGCCGAGGGTGTTTCCCGACCTCTCACACGTGTTCTCGGGCCTGAGGCTCTGCTCACCGACCCAGGTCGCGATATTCCGCCGTGGGTTACAGCTGCTCGAGGATCTCCAGGAGGCGGGTTCGGATCCGCACGGCCCGCTGGAGCTTGGAAAGGAGTGGGCGCCCTGTCTGGTCGCAAAATGTAGAAACCGCGGGGCGCTGGGCGTGAACGCGTCCCGCGCCGTGACCTTCGAGACTCTGGCTGGGCGCAAATGTGGTGTCTTGGCCACGCACGCCATCGGAGCACATGGGGCGTTACGGGCCATCGGGTGTGAAATAGGAATCGCGATGCACCCACTGAGCGAAACGGGCATGCGAAGATATACTATCGCGTCCCCAAATGTCTCTGTGAAGGGATATCTTCCTGCGCTCAAACGGTTTGAAGCCGGATGGGGAGGTCCGAGCCACGGAACCGTGATAGGAAGCCCGTGGGCCGGGAGCCGGCTGTCTCCAGAGACCGTGATCGAGATCGTCAGAAACGATTCAGGAACCGAGTTTGGTCCTTCGTTCCGATGCAAAAAATGGTGACCCATGCGTGCACGACAACAAAAACCCGGAGCGTCTTTCAGGCACACGGCATTGCACTCGGTGGAACCCCGCCCAGGACGACGCAGACGCCGCGTGAACGTCATGCGGATGAAAGGGAACCGTTCAAAACCTCCATACGATATGCACGAACGGAAGCGGTACTGCACTCATTCGATCGAGGTGACATACAGGTTCGGGACAGTACTCCGTGACGAAAAAGGAGGGCCGGAAAAATGGAGTGATAATGATCCAGTCAATAGAGGTTTACGACGTTACGCAGTGATACCAGAAAGGAGGGACCCCCATGGCAAGGCACTTCACAAGGGACGACAAGGACGAAGACAAACGAAACTCCAAAGGCGAGCGGCTCTTCTGGTCGGACAGAGACGGCGATGGTGATCCAAAGCACAACCAGACCGCCTACCGCGAACACAAGGGTATATTCGGATGGTGCAACAAAATCAAGAACGATCGCACTGCAAAAACCTCAAAATCTGATCCCGCTCAAAAAAACCGAGATGCAAGGCGCGAAATTTTCCAGGAATGAGGCGTACTTAGCGTACGCCGCAGTGACTGGAAAATTGAAGCAACGCCGCAGATCGGGTTTTTTCAGCGGGATCAAGAACCGCTTTGACCATCCAGCGGCAGGTTCAAAAAGGAAGCGGGCGAAACCCTCGTTTGCGGGCACGGGATTCAGAACAGGAGTGCGATATTCATACCGCTTAATCAGGGAAGAAGTCATGTGTTTTTTCCTTGTCGCAGGATCGAGACCCTAAACTCTAGTCAGGGAAGTCCAGGAGAAGCCGATCCCCAACGTAACCGGAGGTAAACATGCCCCAGATCTCCTTCAAGACCGTTCTCATCGCCGCAGTCTCACTCTGGGCGCTCCACGCCCTGCCGGCGGAGGCAGCGCAGCGGCGGGTGTTCGTGGCGGCTCTCGATGAAAGCGGGTCCTACGAGCTCCGTGAAAAGGCCGTGGGCCTTGTCGCAGAGGTCATAAGGGAGATGGAAGGGGGAGATATGCTCTATCTCAGGCGTATCACAGACCGGAGCTACGACGACGCAGCAGCCGCCATATTTCGCCTTGAGATCCCGGAAGCGGCTGCGAAGCCGACCAACCCCTTCGATCCGAAGGCGAAAAGAGCGTACCACGCGGCGGTCCGCCAACAGGCTCGCTACAAACAGCAGGCCCTTGCTGTCCTCAGCCAGCTCAAGCCTGTAAAGGCCCCGTATACAGACATCTGGGGGGCGCTCCAGGCGGCTGCCGACCGCTTTGCCACGGAACCGGGCAGCACCGACAAGGTGCTGATCCTCTTCAGTGACATGAAAGACAACTGTAAACGCACGCTCAAAGAAATCGACCTCAACGGTGTGCTGGTAATCGTGGCGGGCTTCCAGAATACGGAAGACGTGCTGGCCACACAGCGATTGAGAAGCCGGTGGACAAAGATTCTCCAGGGCTTCGGGGCAAAAAGTGTCTTTTACCTGGCTCCCGACCAGGGCTTGCGCATCGTATCCACCCCCAAGAACACAGCGGAGGCTGTGCGATAATGTCCGAACTCGCCCCTTTGCTCCTCCATCTGGGCATCCTGACACTGGCCGCGCTCGCCATCGTGAGCCTGCTCGCGACCTTTGGAGAAGGTTTCAGGGAGGTGCTTCTTCAAGCCCTTGCCCTCCTCGTGCGCCCCCTCACCTTCGTAGAGCGGATCGTGGACGCGGCCCGGGAAGGGTTGACCGGATGGCTGCAGGCTCAACTGGCCTTCGAAGGAGACGGAAATGCGGCGAGGTTTCCATATTTTGTGATCGGCGCCGTTGTGTATACGGCCTTTACGGGCCTTTTCGGCACATGCGACACTGGATTGGTCGTGCTCGGCCTCGAGGCCTTCGGGTTCCATACCTCATCCGGACCAGCGGATGCGGGCCTTATCGCTGCGATAGCCCTTGCCGCCGGCCCCGTGGCATGGGGCGTCCTCTTTCTTGATTCCGTCGGGACGACCCACCTCGCGCCATGGATGGACAACTGGGGGGGGAAAAGCCGTCTCATTTTCTCGGGCGCCTCCGGTCTCTTCTGTGTCCTCTCAATAGCGGTGCTGGCCGCCATGGCCTGGTGGCGATGCGACTGTGTGGTGAGCGATATAACGGCCGAGGCAGAAGCCGCGCCGGATGAACCTGCCTTGCCGCTCGCGAGCAACGGCGGACTCACCATCGGACCCGATGCGGCGGAAGAGCCCGTCGCGTATGACCTGGAGGCTGATACAGCCGTACCTGCACCCTCGCCATGGATCCCCTACGTCGTGCTGGTCGGCTCCACAGTAACAACGGTCTTCGCCACCATATTCTGCGCGTGCGGCGTCTGGTCGCTCGCCAAATATTTGATCATGGGCGCCACCTTTCTCTTTGTGGTCTTCCTGCGGCTTGCGGGATGGATCGTGGGCTTCCTGGTCTCAGTGCTGGAGGGGATCTTGTCTGTGCTGCAATCTGCTCTCAACCTTCTCATTTCGTTGGGAGAACGATTTCTCGGTCTCTTCAGGTCCACGTCTTCCGACCATCGTGTTCCACGCCTGGAGGGACAGGCGCCCGAGGGGTCGAACCCATCGGATCCGGCAACTCCTGAAGATTCTCTGGTTCATGAAAACGATCCAGCAGATGCCTCCAAGGATTTCGTGCCTCGACGGCAAGCGCACACGGGGTTCGATCCATTTGGAGCGGAAGGGAGCAAAATATGAGCGAAGAGGTCAGGTACGCCTCGGTTGCGTTGGTAGGCGCAGCGGCTGGAGCCGCTGCCTTTGCTGCAGCGGGCGCCGTCGTCCTTGCTGCGCAGGGGGCACTGACTGTGAACAGGCAACTCGGGGCTGCCTCCCGGTGGATGGGCCGGCGAGAGCGCGAAGAGGCGCTCATCAAGGGCCTTCGGGACCAACTTGACGCCCTTGAGCGAAAGAACAGGCCGCTTTTGGATCGCCTCGGCGAGACCGGATCGCAGGTCCTGAGAGTGAAGGCTATGGGAGCCGCCCTCACGCAGGCACCGTGTCTCTCAACGATTGCAGATATAGAACAGGGCGATGAGCTCCGCGAGATTTGTGAGCGGGCTGAGCTTTGGCACCGGGCACTGGTTCGGCGTGGCACCGGAGACCGATCCCTCCTTCTGGAGGCAAAACGGGCGGAGGCAAGACTGCGCACCATCGCAGAATCGGCCAACCGGAAGCTTGTGATCGCCGAGAGTCGTGTTTTGCGCGAGACGATCACCGGCGCCCTTCGGGCAAGAGGGTATCAACTTTCTGAACGAGCAGGCGCCGTGCGCGCAGTAAAGGGGGCAACCTGTATCTGGATGGAAGTTGACGCGCACGCCGCGGTGTCTCTGGACGTGAGCGGGTTTTCCGGACTGTCCTGTCTGACAGAAGTGCAGGCCCTCGAAAGTGAGCTTGCAAGACGCGGCCTGGTGCTCCGCCGGGAGCACAGCCGCACGCACGGTCGACCTGAGGGTGGAAGCCTCGTCCAGAGACTGGAAGAGGCTCATACACAGGGAATTCCTGCTGTGCAGCCGCCGCCCGGCATGCGGACTGCTGCCGACAACAAAGGGCGCCGTCAGTCACCCCGAAAAAGGGTGCGGAACACGGAAATTGTGAGGAGCTAGGCCATGAAACCTGAATTCTTGAACGAGTTGGACAGGGCGTTTGCCGTGCGGCAGCATGTGATACTGCACTTCAATACGCAGGACCGTTTTTACTGGCCGGAAGGAGATATAAGACCGAGCAACCTGAACTACTTCCTGGCAAGTTACCTGCGCCGCCAAGGATACCGCGTCGCCCAATATATCCCTGCGGTTGGGGTAAATGAGCTTCTGCCTGACGGAGAGAGACGCGTCCCCAACCAGGCTCTCGACCGGCTTGCCACTATCCAAGACCCGGTCCAGATCCTGAACGGCCTGATCACCGTTCTCAGACAACTGGACGAAAAATGGATCATCATGATTCAATACGGTGAGCACCTCGCACCGCAGCCCAACGCCCCTTCCGCCTGCGGCGAAGTGGATGAGATCCGCGCTGCCGAAATCCTCCACCAGATAGCACTCGATGACAATATCGCCATGGGCCATTCCCGCTTGATCCTCGTCACCTTTGAAGGTATGCCCACTGACCTTTTGGGTCGTTCGCCGGCATACCGCCCCATATCTGTCGGACTCCCCCAGGATCGAGAGCGCGCTGCCTTCATCGGCTTTCTGGAAGGACTTCGGCATGGCGGACGAAACGAATTCGGCGAAACGGAAAAGAACCTCGGCCCGGAGGAACTCACCCGCATCACCGCTGGAATGCCCCTTTTGGAGATAGAGGCCCTCTACCGGGCAGCAGGTCACTTCAAGCGTCCGATCGGCCGCCTCGAGGTGCGGGAGGCCAAGGCCAGGGCCATACGCCAACTCGCCCGGGACCTCCTCCAGGTAACCGAGCCTGAGGTCGGCTTCGAGGGGGTGGCCGGGATGACAACGCTCAAGGACTATATCGGGAAACTCATCATCCCGCAGATCAGGGCGGGCAGGCCCGCACCGCAGGCGATACTCCTCCACGGGGTTCCCGGCTGCGGGAAGAGCCACGTCGTCCACGCGCTCGCCCGCGAACTCGGTTGGCCTGTCTTGGAAATGCGCAATGTGCGCGGCCGTTATGTGGGACAGAGCGAGCAGCAACTTGAACATGTGATCGCCGTCGTGGAGCAGCTCAGTCCCTGCGTCCTGTTCTTCGATGAGATCGATCAATTCCTGGGACAGCGTGGAACCGGGGTCTCAGGCGATTCGGGCACATCGGAACGGATCATGGCGAGGGTGTTCAGTTGGCTCGGCTCAATGCACCTCAGGGGCCGTGTCCTCTTTATCGGTGCGAGCAACAGGCCGGACCTTCTGGATCCCGCACTGCTCGACCGCTTCCGGGTCTCGATTCCGATCTTGAAGCCCACGGTCTCGGAAATCAAGGAACTCGTCCCGCTTCTCCTCTCCCGATTCGGACGAAAACTCTCCGAGGCGATGGACGAGCAAAAGGCCGCGTCCTCCATCGCCGCCCTGAAACCGAGCGGGCGATCACTCCAGGAGATTCTCCTCCAAGCAGGCCTTCGCGCCGACGCGGCGAGCGGCAGGCTCGGCAACCCGATAGAGGAGCGGCACCTGGAGGCGTCTGCAAGGGACCACCTGAGTGCTGAGAACCCCTTGGAGCTGGAGTTCATACGACTTACATCCCTCAGCCTTTGCAGCGCTCAATCCCTCCTTCCCTGGAACGGCCTGGACGGCAGGCGCCATGAGGCCGAAATTCCGGAGGACCTCCTGGAACACGGCATTGTGGACCGGGAGGGCCGGCTTGACCTTCCAAACCTCCACAATCGTCTCAGAATGCTGGCAACGGAACGGCAATCGGCGAGGGCCATGCGGTGAAAAAAATCCCCACGGACAGCGCTTTCGCAAACAGAATGCACGGAGAGAGGATGGCGGCCGCCCGGCCCTTTGGAACCGGCGGCCTGACAGCGCGTCAAGCGCAGGCCCTGATTCGTGCCGCCCGAACTGCGGAATGTGTACCCAGCTATCTCTCGGATCTTGAGGGGGCAGGTCCTGTGGGTTCGTTGGAGCGTTCGATGCAACACCTTCTGGGTGTCCGCCACGTCCTTGCGGTGTCCAGCGGTACGGCGGCCCTCCATGCAGCCCTCTTGGCCATGGGGATCGGCCCAGGCGATGAGGTGATCGTGTCACCCTATACCTGGGGCCAGAGTGTGGCTCCAGTCCTGTTCACCGGGGCGACGGCGGTCTTTGCGGACATAGACCCTGATAGCTTGTGCCTTGAACCGCGGAGCGTAAGCGAACGTATCAGCAGGAAAACCAAGGCCGTCGTTCCCGTCCACCTCTTCGGGCATACGGCCGATATGGCCTCCTTAGGCCGTATTGCGGAGGCCCGGGGCATCTCTCTCGTCGCAGACGCCGCCCACTCCCTCGGGGCAACCTTGGCCGGACGGACCACCGCCCAGTGGGGACATGCGGCGTGTTTCAGCCTCGGACGGGGAAAACTCGTCTCAGGTGGCGAGGGAGGCCTACTCGCTACGGACGACACAGGGTTGTACGAGCGGGCGGTCCAGGCGACCCAGCATCAAACCCGCCTGAGAAGAGAGTTGCGACCCACCAGCGAGGGTCTCTGGACGGACGACCTCGCTCACAACTACCGGATTCATCCCCTGGCTGCGGTGCTTGCACTCGCAGACATGGAGATTCTCGAAAAACGCCTCGCGCACCGTCGCAGCGTTTGGTTCGAATTTCAGGAGGGAAGCGGTGAAATCCCATTCGTGACGTGGCCGCAGGGTCAACCCTCGGAATGCTGGGCTGCCTATGGCATTCCCCTTGGATTCATTAGCAATCAGTGTGGAGTGAGCCGCGAGCATTTTGCAGCCGTCGCCCAAAAAGCCGGCATACCTGTACGCTGCGGTCCCGTGCGGATTCCCATTCACCTGCGGCCCACCTTTCGAGAATCTGCGATGGGAGCGCGGCCAAGGCCCCCGCGTCAGGAACACCCAACCCACCAGCCGGGAAGCTGCCCAGTCGCGGAAAGACGCTGTAAGCGCCAAGAGCTCTGGGTGCTGAGCACTGTAGATATGGATGGGTTGACCCCCGCCGAGGCCCACAACTTGGGCCGGAGGTTGAAGAGAATCTGTGAGAAAATGGTGCCGGAAGTTGGAGGGGGCTTCACATCGCTACATATGGATTGACACCAGGGACCTCACACCCTCAGGGCTGTTCAATGCCTGCCTCCAGATCTCCCTGTCAAAAGCGCTAGTTGACCCCACCGGTCAGGAATTACCGCCCTGCTCCATACCCGTTCCAATTCTGAAAAAATCCTCCGCGCCCAACCTGAGACACCATCTGTCACCCTGTTTTCCCCTTGACAAAGGGCCGAAGGAACGGTAATCAGTGGGGTCTGGCAGCTTGCACCGGAGTATCTTTGACGACCCCTTTCCCAGTCTGAAGGCACAAATCCCGGCAAGACGCGCTCCAAGCGGCATGTTGTGTGACGTGAGTCGGCTCCGCGCAGGGGCCGCGGGGGCCATATTCTCTCGAGGTAGCGATTATGAAGAAGGAATGCCACGACGTACGGAATATCGGCATCAGCGCCCACATCGACGCGGGCAAGACCACCCTGACCGAGCGGATCCTGTTCTACACTCAGCGGATTCACGCGATCCATGACGTGCGGGGCAAGGACGGGGTCGGCGCCACCATGGACTTCATGGAACTGGAGAAGGAAAGGGGCATCACCATCACGTCCGCCGCGACCTACTGCGAGTGGAAGGACCACCAGATCAACATCATCGACACCCCGGGGCATGTGGACTTCACCATCGAGGTGGAACGGGCCCTTCGGGTCCTCGACGGCGCTGTGCTGGTGCTGTGCTCGGTTGGCGGCGTCCAGTCCCAGTCCATCACGGTTGACAGGCAGATGGCCCGGTACAAGGTCCCCTGCATCGCTTTCGTCAACAAGTGCGACCGGAGCGGGGCCAATCCCATCCGCGTGGTGGGCCAGCTCAGAGACAAACTCGGACACAACGCCGTGGCCTTGCAGCTTCCCATCGGTCTTGAGGGGGACTTCGACGGCGTTGTGGATCTCGTTGCCATGACGGCAATCTATTTTGACGGCGTCCACGGCGAACAGGTCCGGGTGGAGGCAGTCCCGGAGGCCATGCGGGCCGAGGCAGAGGCCCAGCGGGAGATCATCATCGACGCAGCGTCCATGTTCTCCGACGAACTCATGGAGGCGGCCATCGAAGGGACTGTTCCTGAAGACCTGCTGCGCGCGGCCATCAGGAGGGGTACGCTGGTCAGGGGGCTCACCCCCGTACTCATGGGTTCGGCGTACAAAAACAAGGGCGTGCAGCCGCTCCTTGACGCGATCACCTCATATCTCCCCAACCCTGGAGAGATCGAGAACGTGGCCCTCGACATGGCCAAGGAGGAGACTCCGGTGCGGCTGGAGTCCGATCCTGACAAACCGCTGGTGGCCTTGGCCTTCAAGCTGGAGGAGGGACGCTACGGCCAGCTCACCTATATTCGGGTCTACCAGGGCACCCTTGCCAAGGGGGACACCATCCTCAACACCCGGACTGGGAAGAAGGTGAAGGTGGGACGGGTGGTGCGCATGCATGCGGACCAGATGGAGGAAATCGAGTCCATCCCCTGCGGCTACATCGGAGCCCTTTTCGGCATCGACTGCGCCTCGGGAGACACCTTCACGTCGTCGGATGTCTCGCTCAGCATGACCTCCATGCACATACCCGAGCCGGTGATTTCCCTCGCCATCGTTCCCAAGGACAACAAGGCCCAGGTGAACATGTCCAAGGCCCTCTCCAGATTCACCAAGGAGGATCCGACCTTCAGGGCCTTTGTGAACCACGAGACCGGCGAGACGATCATCTCCGGCATGGGGGAACTCCATCTCGATGTGTATATTGAGCGGATGCGCAGGGAATACAGCGCCGACGTCACAACGGGCATGCCGCAGGTAGCCTACCGGGAGACCATCACACAGCGGGCGGAGTTCAATTACATCCACAAGAAACAGACCGGCGGTGCTGGACAGTACGGCCGGATCGCCGGATATCTGGAACCAGTTGCGGACCAGGAGTTCGTCTTCGAAAACCAGATCGTGGGCGGAGCCATTCCCACCGAATTCATCCCCTCCTGCGAGAAAGGCTTCCGCAGCAGTATGGCCAAGGGTCTCCTGCTCGAGGTGCCTGTCACCGGCGTCAAGGTCGTCATCAACGACGGGCAGGCCCACTCGGTGGACTCCTCGGACATGGCCTTCCAGGCCGCTGCCAGAGGCGCCTTCAAGGAAGGCTATCACAGAGCGAGACCGGTCATCCTGGAACCCATCATGAAGGTGGCGGTGGAGACACCCACCGAGTTCCAGGGGGCGGTCATGGGCTCCCTGAACCAACGCAGGGGTATGATTCTCGGAAGCCAAGACGAGGGCACGAACTCCGTTGTCGAGGCAGAGGTTCCGCTGGCGGAGATGTTCGGATATTCGACGGCCCTGCGTTCGTCCACCCAGGGCAAGGCCCAGTTCACCATGGAGTTTGCCACCTACCGTCAGGTGCCAAAAAACATCGCGGAGGAACTGATCAGGAAGGCCGCCGAGGAAAAGAAAAGGGCCGCCTAGGACGTGCAGACCCTTAACCGACGGATGAGGCCTATCTTCGGCAGATGCACTGGGACACGCAGGGTCCGGCCGCCGGTCTCGTGGTTCGCCTGCGGAAACGTCGTCTTTCTCAACGAGAGGTCTTTGGCCATGTTAAAAAACGATCTGATCCAGAGAAACCCCTTGCGGCTGATCGGAGAAGGGGCCGGCCACATCCTGTCGGAGGGCGAGTTCGGCGCGGTCCTCGCCAGGGCAGGCGTGGGCAAGACGTCCTTTCTTGTGCAGCTCGCCATGGACAGCCTCCTCCGGGGAAAGAATGTGCTGCATATCAGCCTCGATCAGCCGGTGAAAAAGGTCTGCCTGTGGTACGAGGAAGTCTTCCGCCATGTGTCCCAGCAGTATCAGCTGAACAATACCAACGAACTCTGGGAGGAGATCCTCCCCCACCGTTTCATCATGACGTTCAACGTGGAGGCCTTCGGCGTCCCAAAGCTGGAAGAGAGGCTGGCCGATCTCACCGAGCAGGGGATATTCTTCCCACAGATCGTTCTCATCGATGGACTGCCCATGGACGAGACCGCTCGGGAGATATTGTCTGAACTCAAGCTGCTGGCCCGGGAGCACCACCTCCCTGTCTGGTTCACCGTGAAAATCCACCGAGAGGACCTCAACGACCCAAAGGCGGTGCCCTCGGCCGTCGATCACCTCTCGGACCTCTTTGAAGTCATGGTGCAGCTGAGGCCCTCCGGCCCGGAGGTCCGGGTCTTCGTCCTGAAGGGTGCCAGAAAGGCAGACGGACCGTCGCTCATTTTGGACCCTTCCACCCTCCTGATCAAGCACTCGTGAACCCGTCCCAACTCCTGTCCGTCCGCAATCTTGTGGTCGACATCCAGACGGAGAAAGGGACCCTCTCCCCCGTGCGAAGCGTCGATTTTTCCATCGGCCGGGGGGAGAGCGTCTGCCTGGTGGGAGAGTCCGGTTGCGGCAAGAGCGTCACAGCCCTCTCCCTTCTGAAACTCCTCCCCGCCCCGCCATTTCATATTCGTGCTGGCCAGATCCTCTTCGACAGGACAGACCTGGCCGGCCTCAGTCCGGCACAGATGTGCGGTATCCGCGGGAAAAAGATCGCGATGATTTTTCAGGAGCCGATGACAGCCCTCAATCCTGTGTTCACCATCGGCGAGCAGATCGAGGAGGCCATCCGGACCCACTTCAGAATGGACCCGGATCAGCGCCGCCGAAAAGCCATCGATCTCCTCACCCAGGCAGGGATTCCAGAGCCCGGGCAGAGACACGCTGCCTTCCCCCATCAGCTCTCGGGCGGGCTCAGGCAGAGGGCGATGATCGCCATGGCCCTAGCCTGCGACCCCGAGCTTCTGATCGCCGATGAACCCACCACTGCCCTCGATGTCACCGTCCAGGCGCAGATCCTGGAACTCCTGGACAGGCTGCGGGTCGAGCATGGTCTCAGCCTCCTTCTCATCACCCACAACCTGGGGGTGGTGGCACACGTGGCGTCACGAGTACTCATCATGTATGCCGGGAAGATCGTTGAGGAATCAGGGGTCGAGGCGCTGTTCGAAGACCCCCTCCATCCTTACACGCAGGCGCTCCTAGCAGCCGTGCCCTACGGTTTGGAAAGCGGTGCACGGCGGCTCAAGTCGGTTCCGGGATCAGTGCCGGCCCTTGAGTCCATCCCTCCCGGCTGCGCCTTTCACGACCGGTGCCCCAAGGCATGGGATCTCTGCACGAAAACCGACCCGGCGTATCAGACACGCCCGGACGGGCGGAGGGTGGCCTGCCACCTCTTCGGGTGAGGCGGGGAAAGGAGGGAGGGGATGCCCGAGAGATTCAAGGGACCTCGTGCCCTGATGTACTAGAGAAAGGGCAGCGCTCGACGCCACCACGACGCCCCTCCAGACGTTTGCTCATCCAAAGGGGTGCCGGAACCCAGGGAGGCGATCCTGTCCAGAAGACGATCGGCCTCCACACCTGCGTCCGTACCTGGATAAAGAGCCAGAACCAACTCAAGCCTGTTCTTTGCCTGGGGAATCTGGCCGGTCCTGACATACCAGCGGGCCACCACGAGTTCGTGCCGGGCCAGGCGGTCCCGGCCTTCGGCGATCATCCTTCTGGCCTCAAGGCCGTAAGGGCTGTCGGGATAGCGCTTGAGCAGCCTCTCCATGGTCTCGATGAGTTTTTCGGTATGACTCTGGTCCCGGTCCGCCGTGGCCATGAGGTGGTAATAGCAGGATCCCTCCTGGAAAATCACGTAGGGTACGGCCTCGTTCGTGGGGTGGAGCTTCTCGAACTCCTCGTAAAGGGGAATCGCCTCCTCGTAGAGGCCCTGATGGTACTTGCAGTCCGCCAGACGGAGCTCGGCCAGCGTGGCGTAAGGACTGAAAGGATACCGGTCCCGGATCTTCTGGAACATCTCCTCGGCAAGGAGGTACCTGCCCCGAGCGTAACAGTCCATGGCCTCCCTGGCCAGGGTCGCCTCGTCCTTTTCCTCCGGTTGCGCCGCAGGCCTGAGCCAGGAGAAGAATCCCCGCTCTCCCCCGGTCTCGCTCCCGGCACCGTGAATCCCCCCGCATCCCCCCATTGGGAAAAGACCAAGCAGGGCAAGGAGAGGCGCAAGCCGCACGAATGGGATGTCTGGGAGAAGTCTGCGCATTGGAAACCTCGAAGCTGACGTCAATCAGTGCGCGAAAAAAGATGTTGAACGGCGTACGCGGCCGTAGCGCCCTCCGCTGCGGCGCTGATGATCTGCCGGAGGGGCTTGGCACGGCAGTCCCCCGCTGCATAAATTCCCTCGGCTGAGGTCTTCATCCATTCGTCCGTGAGAATAAAGCCCCATTGGTCCATCTCCACCACGTCCTTTACGAAGCCGGTGTTGGGTCGGATCCCGCAGTAGACGAACACGCCGCCCACCTGAAGAGAACTCACTGTCCCGGTCTTCAAATCGCGCACGGCGACCGACTCCACTGCCTTCTCGCCTTCGATGCTCTCCACAACCGTGTCCCACACGGGTTCGATCTTGGGGTGGGCGAGGAGCCGCTCCGTGATCACGCCCGTGGCCCTGAGCTGGTCCCGGCGGTGAATGAGATATATCTTGCTGGCAAAACGCGTAAGAAACAGGGCTTCCTGCACGGCGCTGTCCCCGCCCCCCACCACCGCGATCACCTGGTCCCGAAAAAATGCTCCGTCACAGGTAGCGCAGTAGGATACCCCTTTTCCGGTAAGGGCATCCTCTCCACGCACCCCGAGCCTGTTCGGCCTCGCCCCCGTGGCCACAATGACCGCCCGGGCCGTCAGGGTCCCCCCGCGGAGCAGGTGAACCGAGACAGGGCGGCCGTCCACACCGGGTTCGATGGCGTACACCTCTGCGCTGCGCTCCTGCATGCCGAACCGGCGGGCGTGCGCCGTCATACGGTCGATGAGGTCATAGCCGGCGACCCCCTCGGGGAACCCGAGATAGTTGTCCACCCAATCGGTGACCAGAACCTGTCCACCCGGACTCAATTTTTCTACAACCAGGGTATTGATCCTGGTCCGCCCTGCGTACAGAGCGGCACCGAGCCCGGCGGGACCCGCCCCGATGATGATGAGCTGCGGTTCCTGTGCGTCTGACACCCGAGACTACGCCAACGCCTTGGTGAGGGCCGACTGAATCATGGCCTTTCCCACGGCTCCGGTAATCTGATCCGACACCGCACCGTTCTTGAAAATGATCAGGGTGGGAATGGCCCGGATGCCGTATTTGCCGGGAGTCACCGGGTTCTCGTCCACGTTCATCTTGGCTATCCGCACCTTCCCATCGTACTCAGAGGCAAGTTCCTCGATGACGGGGGCTATGGCGCGACAGGGCCCGCACCAGGCGGCCCAAAAATCGACGAGCACCGGAAAATCCGCTTTCAGCACCTGCTGGTCGAAGTCGGAATCTGATACGTGAAGCACCTTCTCTTCAGGCATGATTCATTTCCTCACTTCCTCAATTAATGTGACTCGGAATACGGGGACAGCACAGACAGGCGGCTCCATCTGAGACAGGTGGAGCCCGGAGTTCGCGAACAACCCTCAAACCCGCCACGATCGCTCTGAATTTAGGTCAGGGTGAAGATGCTGTCAAGGAACCTTGACTAACTCCTCCACCGCTTCCTCGAGTCTGCGCACAGGCACCACCGCAAGACCCGCCGGGATGTTCAGGCGATCCAATCCGGCCTTGGGCAGCACGCACCGCGTGAGCCCGAGCCGTGCGCTCTCCCTGAGGCGGACCTCGGACCTGTTCACGCCCCGGACCTCTCCCGTGAGACCTACCTCGCCGAAAACCGCGGTCCCCGGATCCAGGGGAATCTGCCGGAGACTGGAGACCATCGCCGTGACCACCCCCAGGTCCACCGCCGTCTCGGTGATCCTCAGGCCGCCCACCACGTTGATGAAGATGTCCCTGTCATACAGTGTCACGCCCAGATGTCTTTCTGCAACGGCGATGAGAAGCGCAAGTCGGTTGCCTTCGACGCCGGTGGAAGTCCTCCTGGGCATCGCCGTGTGCGACGGGCTCACCAGGGCCTGAAGCTCCACGAGGATCGGCCGCGTCCCCTCCAAACTGGGCACAGCGACGGAGCCGGGGACCGCGGTGGGTCTCTGCCCCAGAAACACCTCCGAGGGATTGGGGACTTCCCTGAGCCCCTCTCCTGTCATCTCAAAGACCCCTATTTCGTGCGTAGGGCCGAAGCGGTTCTTCGCCGTCCGCAGGATCCGGAAGCTGTGACTCCGGTCCCCTTCAAAAGAGAGCACCGTATCCACCAAATGCTCCAGCACCCTGGGACCGGCAATGGCGCCCTCTTTGGTGACATGCCCCACGATGATGGCCGGCATTCCCCGGGGCTTGGCCATCCGGATGAGATGCGCCGCCGCCTCCCGCACCTGTCCGACAGACCCGGGCGCCGAGGCCAGAGCCGGGCTCGAGAGCGTCTGCACGGAGTCAACGGCAAGCACCGAGGGATCCAGCTCCTTCACTGCCTCCTCAATCGCATCGAGATCTACCTCGCCAAGCACCCAAAGGCCGGGCGGGATCTCCCCGATCCGTTCGGCCCGCATCCGGATCTGTGCGGCAGATTCCTCGCCGCTCACGTAAAGCACCCGCTGTCCCGCCCTGCCCAGGCGGCAGAGGACCTGGAGAAGCAGGGTGGACTTCCCGATCCCCGGCTCCCCTGCCAGCAGCACCACCCCTCCCTGCATGAGCCCGCCGCCGAGCACCCGGTCCATCTCCGGGATCTCCGTTGGGACCCGCCCCCCGTCCCCCTCCTGGCGCACCTCAGCCAAGAGCACCGGCGAACCGGCCTTCCCTCGTCCAGACCGGCCGGCTTCCTTCGGGGAGGCAACGAGACGCTCTTCCACCATGCTGTGCCAGGCCCCGCATCCGGTACAACGGCCGAGCCACTTCCCTGAGGTCTGACCGCACGCCTGGCATACGAAAACCGTCTTCATATCGCGCTTCACCGGGGCTCTTCGTGCAATCCCACGTCGGGAGACTGGCCTGAAGGGAGAGCCACCACGGCCGCCGTGCCCCCGCCGCCTCGATCGGCAAAACGGACCGTCCCCCCCAAGGCTGCGACGAGACGGGAGACGATTGCCAGCCCCAGGCCGGTCCCCTGTGCCTTCGTGGTGACAAAAGGCTCGAACATGCGCCGTTTGACCTCTTCAGGCAGGCCTGGGCCGTTGTCCTCCACCGTCACCATCACCTGCCCCTCCCGGGACCCGATCCTGAGCCATACCCGGCCGTCCTCCCTGTCCCGGACGGCCTCCAGGGCATTCTGCACGAGGTTGAGAACTATCTGCATGAGTTTTCCCCTGTCCATACGGAGTTTCACGGTATCGCAGTCCACCTCGATGCTCATCCAGGCCCCGGGGACACCGAGGCTCTTTTCGAGCTCCTTGCAGAACTGCGTCACTTCGAATTCCTCCTCGTTCGGCTTCGCGGGCCTGGCGTAAGTGAGGAGATTCGTGGTGAGCCGTTCCAGCCTGCGGGATTCTTCCACGATGACGGTGAGATCGTCGCGAAGGTTGCCCGTCTCCGGAGCCTCCAGATGGTACTGGGCGAATCCCTTGATACTGCTCAGGGGGTTTCTGATCTCGTGGGCCAGCACTGCGGCCATCTCTCCCAGGGCTGCCATGCGCTCTTGCTCTTGGAGGCGTCCGGCCAGGCGGTGATACCTTGCCCAGGACCACAGCAGGAAAAAAGTCAGGCCCCAGAGGATGGCAAGTGAGATCCCGATGACAATCAACTGGAGATCGGCCCGCCTGACGATTTCCTGAGCCGGGTAAGGATGAACCGCCACTCGAAGGCAATAGAACTTGGTGACACCGACCGGCTTGACCGCACCGAGAATCAATCCCTCGGGCTCCGCGGGCTCATTCACAGGAGTCTCCCTGACTACGGTGCGGTGCAGATGCAGCGGAAAGTCCAACACAAAGACCTCCTCTCCCGTGCCCAACATGGAGAAGTGGATTACGGGGCGCTCCTCTTCAACCACCTTCTGCAGATATTTGTCCCTCTGGTCTCTCCCAACCAGACGGGGGTTGGAGTGCAGGACCACGGCCCCATGCCGGTCGTAAAGGGCCAGAAAGGCGAGGTCGTCCCACCGGGCGGTCCGCAGCAGCTCCGGGAACAACTCCTCCCTGAGTCCGAGCCTTTCCAGGGTGAAGCCCAGATTGACGGCGATGTCGACTGCTCTTGTCTCCAATAAATTTCTGGATCCCTCGATGGAAATCCGGTACGTTCCAGCGGCGCTGATGACGGCCACCACCGAGAAAAGAATGAGGAGAAGGGAGGCCCCGACGAGATAGCCCACGGAAAACCGGCCGGCGGTCGAAACAGGTATTTCGGTGCGTGCGGATCTGTCCACCCCAGGAATCTTACCACCATCCCTCAGGGTTGAAACTGCCAAAATGCCACTGCCTGCCGGTCCCGACAAGGCAGGCGGAAAGCATCGCAGGCATGAAGTCAGCAGGGAGCCGGCGCTCCTGTTGACACCCTGGAGGCGGATGGATAGTTTGAGCCCGCCTCAGGCACAAATCTGTAATTGCGGGAGAAGACCATGACAGGGAAAAAGGTACTGGTGGTGGGGGCCGGCGGCCGGGAACACGCCCTTGCATGGAAACTCGCATCGAGTCCCAGAGTCGCCCGGGTATTCGTGGCCCCGGGCAACGCCGGCATCGCCCAGGATGCCGTCTGCGTCCCAATCAAGGCGGAAGATCTCGATGGGCTCGCCTCCTTTGCCAAGATGGAGAGGATCGATCTGACAGTGGTCGGACCCGAGGTCCCCCTCGCCCTGGGCATCGTGGACAGATTCCATGCGGAGGACCTGCCCGTATTCGGCCCTCAAAAGGCGGCAGCCGAAATCGAGGCCAGCAAGGTATTCGCCAAGGACCTCATGGCCCGGGCCGACGTCCCCACTGGGGCCTACCGGACCTTCACCGATCCGGATCTCGCCATGACTTACATCCGCGAGGAGGCAGGCGTACCTATCGTCCTCAAGGCCGATGGGCTCGCCGCCGGCAAGGGGGTGATCGTGGCGCGGACGCTCGCCGAGGCCGACGAGGCAGTGGGTCTCATTCTCCGGAAACGCGCCTTCGGCTCGGCCGGAGACCGGATGGTGGTGGAGGAATTTCTTACCGGCGAGGAGGTCTCCTTCATGGCCGTCACTGACGGCAAAAGCGTCCTCCCCCTGGCCACATCCCAGGACCACAAAGCAGTCTATGAGGGCGACAAGGGTCCGAACACCGGAGGCATGGGGGCCTATTCTCCAGCCCCTCTGGTGAACGGGGTTCTGTCCGCAGAAATCCAAGAAAGGATCATGGCGGCCACGGTGCGAGCCATGGCCGCCGAGGGCCGGCCCTATTTGGGTGTCCTTTACGGCGGCCTCATGATAGACGGAGGAAGGCCAAGGGTGCTCGAATTCAACTGCAGGTTCGGCGACCCCGAGGCCCAGCCCATTCTGCTGCGCCTCAAAACGGATCTCATGGAAATCTTCGATGCGGTTCTCGACGGGAGACTGGACCGTCTGAAACTGGAGTGGGATCCAAGGCCCGCGGTCTGCGTGGTCCTGGCCAGCGGCGGATATCCCGGAAAATACGAGACAGACAAGGTGATTCGGGGCCTCGATGAAGTGGCCCGTATGGAGGGCGTCAAGGTCTTTCACGCCGGAACCGCCCTGAAAGAGGGGAGATACGTCACCGTCGGCGGCCGGGTCCTCGGGGTGACCGCAATCGGGGAGACCATCTCCAAGGCCATGGAACTGGCCTACCGCGCCGCGGCGAGGATCTCCTGGGAAGGCATGCACTACCGACGGGATGTAGGGAAAAAGGCCCTGCGGCACGAGTGCTCTGTTTCGGGCCGAGCCCTGGGGACGACTCCCTCGGAGACCCCGCAGGTGGGAATCGTCATGGGAAGTTTGAGCGACCGCGAAGTCATGAAAGAGACGCGGAAGGTGCTTGACAAATTCGGCGTGCGCTGCGAGTTCAGGGTCGCCTCCGCCCACCGCACGCCGGAACTCGCGATCTCCTACGCCAGAGAGGCGGAGGCCAGGGGTATACGGGTGCTCATCGCAGGTGCCGGGATGGCGGCTCATCTTGCGGGAGCCCTTGCGGCCAACACCACGCTGCCGGTGATCGGAGTCCCCATCGACAGCTCGAGCCTGAAGGGACTCGACGCCCTGCTCTCGACGGTTCAGATGCCTCCGGGGGTCCCGGTAGCCACCATGGCCATCGGAAGACCAGGGGCCAAGAATGCCGGAATGTTCGCCCTGCAGATCCTCGCCCTGGGAGACAGGGACCTCGCGGACCGGCTCCGGGAATTCCGGGCGGCCGAAGCGAAAAACATCGAGGCCGCGAATCTGGACCTCTGAAAGGCCCCCCATGCCTTCGGCGACACCTTCGAAACACCGGATCCGGCCGGAGAAGCTTCCCGGAACTGCCCCGCACCGCCGGCTGGTCCTGCGTGCAGCCGAAATCCTCAAACAGGGCGGAGTCGTGGCCTATCCTACAGAGACCAGTTACGGGCTTGGGGCGCTGGTCAGCCGCCCAGAGGCGCTGGAGCGGATCTACCGCATCAAGAACAGGCCAGAGGGAAAACCCCTCCTGGTCCTGGTGGCCCACACCGGCCAGCTCGACGAACTCGTGGAGCGAATACCGGCTGCCGCCCTGCCCCTCATTGATCGGTTCTGGCCGGGTCCCCTCACCCTCCTCTTCCCCGCCAGACCCGGGCTGCCCCGGCCCCTCTGCGGCGACACGGGCAAGGTGGGGATCCGGATTTCCGCGCACCCCTGGGCCCAAGCACTGGTCCTGGCCTCAGGTAGGCCGATCACCGCCACCAGCGCGAATCTCTCCGGGCGCGTGTCCGCCGTCAGCGCTCAAGACGTGGCATCCCAGCTCCGCGATCCCCTGCCGGACTTCATACTTGACGGCGGCCCGACACCCGGAGGCCTTCCCTCCACCATCCTGGATGTGAGCGGCGCCGTGCCCCGCCTCGTTCGCCCGGGAGTCCTCAACCCAGAAGATATTCCGGGCGTACGTGAGACAGGGCGCGCATGATGTTCCCCCGGGTCCTCCGATTCGTTCTGTACAGGGTCCCCAGGAGATCTTTGATCTCTTGGCGCGCGCTCCTCCCTGCCGACGGACAGGGATTCGGAAGGACCGGCAGGCGGAGCTCTCTGGCCAGGCGCTCGATCTTGGCCTTCTCTACCAGTGCCAGCGGACGGATGAGGGTGAGGATCCCGCCGAACATCTCCTGCCGGGGCACCATAGTGCTCATCTCGCCCACATAGCACACGTTGAGAAAAAAGGTTTCGATGAGATCGTCCTGATTGTGCCCGAAGGCGATCTTGTTGCAGCCTGAACTCCGCGCCAGCTCGAAGAGCCGTTTTCTTCTCAGCATGGAGCAGAGAAAACACGGACTCTTCTTGCGGTTGGCCACACTGTGAGCCAGAGGTCCATAGTCCGTCTCCTCGTAGTGGTACGAGTACGCTTCAGCCCGGAGGTACGACCGGAGCGGCCTCCAGTCCTGGCCGGGAAATCCCATGTGCAGAAAGGCGGGGAGCAACCGATACCGGATAGGGGCCTTCACCAGCCAGTGCCTGAGAAACCAGAGGGCCAGCAGACTGTCCGCGCCCCCGGAAACCGCGACGAGAATACGGTCTCCGTCGGAGAGAAGGTCGTAGTCGTGTACGGCCCTCCCCACCAAACGGTTGACCTCCTTTCTGAGGTATCCCATGAACCCTCCATCCTACGCCCTGCATAGCGGTGATCCGCACGCCCCGGCACGGGCGGCGGCGCCGGGGGGCAGGACGCCGTGCGCCCAAACCGCGGCCGCGGTGCCGTCCCGTCTCCCAAGCCTAGGTCAGGTCCGAGGGGGATCCTGGGGCAATGAAGGGAACGGACCAGGGACGGAATGCCCCACAAAAAGACGGGGCAATACGGTCCCGAGCATAATAAAGCAGGAGGGAGGGGGCATCAAATCGGCCGGGCCGTGCGGACAGCCGGCTGGAGGACCGGGAGGTTCTCTCCCGCAGCTTCTTGAAAAGCCCCGCTCTCCGTTGCGGCGTTCTCTGCGCGATTCCGCCGGCTCCTTTGCCTCGCACGGGCGACCGGTGTAAAAAGACAGCGAGCGGGGATGAGAGCCGCAGATGGGCCGGGACGTCGACCACCTTGGTGGAAATCTGCATGGAACGGTGCGGCGAAGGAATGGAAAAAACCGCAGGAGGACAAGCGGTGCCGACGCAACCTGAGACTATGGTCCTGTCCGGTCAGATCGATCCAGAACGGCTGGTCGGCCTCTCTTCGAAGGATGCTGCGGAAAGACTCTCCAGGGAAGGATACAATGAACTCCCAGCGGAGCGACACAGCGACGTCCTGACTATCGCCCTCCAGGTGATACGCGAACCCATGTTCCTTCTCCTCGTCGCCTGCGGCGTCATCTATCTCCTCCTGGGGGACGTCCGGGAGGCAGTGATGCTCCTCGGCTTCGTCTTCGTCATCATGGGGATCACGCTCTCCCAGGAGAGGAAGACGGAACGGGCACTGGAGGCGTTGCGCGATCTGTCAAGCCCGCGGGCGCTGGTCGTCCGTGACGGCTTGGAGAGACGAATCGCCGGCCGGGAGGTAGTCAGGGGGGACATCCTCGTACTCAACGAGGGCGACCGGGTTCCGGCCGACGCCGTGGTCCTCTTCTGCATCAATCTCGCCGTAGATGAATCCCTCCTGACCGGAGAATCGGCACCGGTGCGCAAGAAGGCTGGCGGCAGCGTGTCCGCCATGGCCTCCCCCGGGGGAGACGACCTCCCGTTTCTCTATTCGGGGACCCTGGTGGTGAAGGGCCGCGCCGTCGCCAGAGTGGAGGCTACCGGCGTCCATACCGAGATGGGGAGGATAGGCAAGACCCTGCAGGACGTGAAACCGGAACGGACACATCTCCAACGAGAAACCGGACGACTGGTGGGGGTACTCTCCCTGGCCGGGTTGATGCTCTGCCTCTTGGTCCTGATCGGGTACGGTCTTACCCGTGACGACTGGCTCCACGGCCTTCTGGCAGGCCTCACTCTCGCCATGGCCATGATCCCGGAGGAATTCCCGGTGGTTCTCACCGTCTTTCTCGCCCTTGGAGCCTGGCGGATCTCGCGGAAACACGTACTGACCCGGCGGGTCCCCGCCGTGGAAACCCTCGGGGCGGCGACTGTTCTCTGCGCCGACAAGACAGGCACCCTCACCCTCAACCGGATGTCCGTGAAAAGCCTTTTCGCCGCCGGTGGTTTCCTGGAATTGCCGCACGGGACGGCGGGGAATAGACCACTTCCGGAGGCCTTCTCACAGCTCCTCACGTTCGCCAGCCTGGCGAGTCAGAAAGACCCTTTCGATCCGATGGAAAAGGCCATCAAGCATGCCTGCCGGCGGCACCTGTCCGAGCATGCCGTCATCCTCCCGGGCTGGAGGCTGGTCCACGAGTATCCGCTCTCGGCTGAACTCCTGGCCCTGTCCCACGCATGGGAATCGCCCGAGGGAGGAGACTTTCTCATCGCTGCAAAAGGGGCCCCCGAGGCGATTGCAGACCTCTGCCACCTCGACCGAAACGTGGCTGGCCTGCTTTCCGCCCACGTTTCCGAGATGGCGGGACAGGGCCTGAGGGTTCTGGGTGTGGCAAGGGCCGACCTGCACAAGGCGGCCCTTCCCGGTGAACAGCATGACTTCCGTTTCGAGTTCCTCGGTCTCGTGGGCCTCTCCGATCCCGTGCGCCCCTCGGTGCCGGAGGCCATCCGGGCGTGTTATGCAGCCGGAATCCGGCCTGTGATGATCACTGGGGATTATGCAGGCACGGCCCTGAACGTTGCCCAAGAGATCGGCCTGGACCCGGGCGAAGGGATCGTTACCGGCCCGGAACTCGACTCCATGACGGAAGACGACCTGCTGCGCCGGATCCGCCATGTCAACATCTTCGCCCGGGTGGTCCCCGAGCAAAAACTCCGCCTGGTAAGCGCCCTCAGGGCCCGGGGCGAGATAGTGGCCATGACAGGAGACGGCGTAAACGACGCTCCGGCCCTCAAGACTGCCCACATCGGCATTGCCATGGGAGGCAGGGGGACAGACGTCGCCCGGGAATCGGCCGCCCTGGTCCTCCTGGATGACGATTTCTCCTCCATCGTGCAAGCGATCAGGCTCGGACGCAGGATATTCGACAACATCAAAAAGGCCATGGCCTACATCCTGGCCATCCACGTACCCATTGCCGGCATATCCCTCATTCCGGTCCTGTTCAAATGGCCCCTTGTCCTCATGCCGGTGCATATCGTTTTCCTGGAGTTGATCATCGATCCGGCCTGTTCCATCGCATTCGAAGCGGAGCCGGAGGAGGCGGACGTTCTGACCCGCCCGCCTCGGGATCCCCGGGAGCCCCTTTTCAGCCGCCGCATGCTCCTGCTGAGCCTCCTCCAGGGAATGAGTATTTTCCTTATTCTGCTCGTGGTCTTCGGTGTGGCCATGTGCCGGGGATATGGGGACCTTCAGGCCAGGGCACTGACATTCACCACCTTGATCGTGGCAAACCTGGCGCTGATACTGACGAACCGATCATGGTCGTCGACGATCCTGGCCACCTTGCGTTCCCCGAATCCGGCCCTGTGGTGGGTGATGGGCAGCGCTGCCGCGTTTCTCAGCCTGATCCTCTCCGTCCCCTTTCTCCGGGAGCTGTTCCGCTTCGGCCCACTCCAACCTGTCGACATCGTTGTCTGCGTGGCTGCGGGCATCATCAGCATCGGGTGGTTTGAAGGACTCAAGCTCCTACACAGCCGGAAGAACGGGCCCTCTCGATGACAGTTCCTGCCCGGCGCACCTGCGGGGGATGCGGCTGCCGGGGACATGGGACAGATGGATTTGCTTTCGCACTTTTTTGACGATATACACAAAAGAGACAGCGGAGAGCAAATGTCAAGAAATCGGCGGCCATGGGTTGCGCATACCTCACCGGCGGATGTTTCGTGAGGAGTGACGGAATGCTCTGGACAGGCCTGACGTCCGGGCTGGCGGCAATCTTCTGGACTATCCTGACAGTCCACGCCGTGACGCTGGAAGAAGTCAAACAGCGGGGGGTACTCCTCCATTTGGGCGTACCTTACGCGCACTTCGTGAAAAAGGAGGGCGACGGACTCGACCAGGAAATGATCCGTCTCTTTGCCGAGCACCTTGGAGTGCGATACGAGTGGGTGGAGACGACCTGGTCCGAGGCCTTCTCCAACCTCACAGGCACGAGGGTCGAAGCAGGGACGGGGAGGCCGCTTTCCGGGGAGCCCGCGCCGGTGCGCGGCGATCTCATCGCCAACGGCCTCACCATCTTGCCGTGGCGGGAGAAACTCGCAGTATTCTCGATCCCGACCTTTCCCACGGGGGTGTGGCTGATGTCCCGCGCCGATTCCACGCTCAGGCCCATCATGCCGTCAGGAAGCATAGAGGCGGACATCGAAAAAGTCATGTCACTCCTGAAGGGTTTCTCCGTCCTCACAATGAAGGGGACGTGCCTCGATCCGTCGCTGTACGGGTTGAAGCGAATCGGTGTGGAGATCCGATTTCTCAAGCAGGGCCTCACGTTGGACGACATGGTGCCTGCCATGATCGACGGCGCGGCGGACGCAACGATTCTGGACATCCCGGACGCCCTTGTCGCCCTGGACAGGCGGCCTGGAGAAATCAAGGTGATCGGACCTGTCTCAAAGCCTCAGCTCATGGGCGTGGCCTTTTCAAGAGACTCTGCCGAACTCGCCGGAGCGTTCAACCGTTTTTTCCAACAGATCACAGAGGACGGAACCTACAGAAAGCTCGTCGAGAAACACTACCCATTGATATTCCTGTACCTCGGTGACTTTTTCACGGATGGAGGTCGTCCATGAGGACGAATCACAGATCCAATCCGTTGGTCCGATACCGTAACCATGGGATGGAGGAGAATATGCGGCGGTTCTGGCGGTATTCTTTCGCGTTGATTGCGGCTGTGTTGGCCTGCGCCGGGGCGCAATGGCCCGGCGGGAATGTCTGGAGTCAGGACTTGGAGGGGATCCGAACGGCCGGCAAGCTCCGCCATCTCGGCATTCCGTACGCCCGTTTCGTGACCGGGAAAGGCAGCGGACTCGATGAAGATATCATGCGCGGCTTCGCAGAATACCTGGGGGTCGAATACGAGTTCGTGGAGACGACCTGGGGCAAAATCATAACCGATCTTACAGGGAAGGATGTGAAACCCCGCGGAGCGGAGGTGGATGTCGTGGGCGAAGGAATGGTTCGCGGAGACGTCATCGCCACCGGCTTCACCGTGCTCCCCTGGCGGACCCGGGTCGTGGACTTCTCCACTCCCACCTTCCCGACCGGCGTATGGATTCTCGCCAGGGGCGATTCCCCTCTTCAGCCGGTCACTCCGACCGGGGACATCCAGAAGGACATCAACGCGGTTAAGGCCGTCTTGAAGGATCACACCGTCCTCGGTCTGGAGGGCAGCTGCCTCGACCCCGATCTGTACGGAATGACCGGCGCCGAAATCGAGATCAAGATGTTCCCTGGGGACCGGGACCTGAATGACATGATTCCGGCCGTGATGGCGGGCGTGGCCGACACCACCCTCATGGACGTCCCCGTGGCCCTCGTGGCCCTGGAGCAGTATCCCGGAGAAATCAAGGTGCTGGGGCCGGTGTCGCCACAACAGGCCATGGCCTGCGCCTTCCGGCAGGATTCGCCGAAATTGCGGGAGGCGTTTGAGGCTTACTTCGCCGGGATCAAGATGGATGGCACGTACCGGCAACTCGTCCGCAAGTACTATCCGTCGGTGTTCACGTACTATGGAGACTTCTTCGCGGACTGAGCCGTCGAAGTCGCCTGGAGAGAGGGAACGCCGATGGAAATCGAGGATCGCCTACCAGTGCCGGAAGGGGGGTCTGGCCGTGCACAGGCAATTGCCATAGCGGCCGGGTGTCTCTTTCTCGTGGCGTATCTCGGCTACCTCCTTTTCATGAACTACCGCTCGGAAGTGGCCCTTCGGCAGTCGGCATTCCGGGGCTTCCAGGTAGACTTGGAAAAAAAGGCCGTCTCTGTGGGGTATTTTTTTTCAGAACGCAAACACGACATGCGGCGACTCGCCGGGTCCAGAGAAGTTCAGGCCTATTTCGCAAACCGGGCCACCGGCATGTCCGAAGAGTATGGCCTGAAGGTGAACATCTTCGTGCTGGACAGATTCTTCCGCCAGACCATGACGGGAAAAAAGTTTCAGGAAAACGAGATCTACAACCGAATAGCGCTCTTGGACCAAGATGGGCAGACCATACTGGACACCAGCGATGACAGCGCCGGTTCGGATCTTCCCCCGCTGCCGACCGTATTGGCCATGGAGGGGATTGAACCCCAAGTGTTGGTATTCGAGTTGAACGGTCAGCCGGCGGTCTTGTGCGTGGCACCGTGCCAGTATCGGGATAAGACGGCCGGATGGTTGCTCTCCTGGGTGAACGTGGATACCATCGCGGACTCCTTCGTCCATACAACAGCGGATCTCCCTGGGAAGGAAGTCCATCTCGTGAGCCATACCGGGCTTTTGATCTGCTCCTCCTCTGCAACGGACCGGGCCGGGCCTTTGACAATCGCCTCGGAGGCCGAGGGGGGCACCGGAAAGGACGGTTTTCGAGCCTACAAGTTCACAGAACCGGGAGGGGCCGTCGCATCCGTGCGTGGCCTGCAACTGCCCGTCGATGGGACGGCGATGACCCTTCTGGGTCGGGTCAGTCTGGATGCGGCCGAGGGCACGCTGACCCCGCTCCAGCTCTTCGCTGGCATGGCCGCCCTTGCCGCCATGATCCTGCTTGGTCTGGTGATGCTCTTCCGGTCCACGGCCCAGAACTTGATTCTTCGCGGGCGTTTCCAGGAATCAGCACGACAGCAGGCAGTCCTCGAGGAGACGAACAGGCAGTTGCGCGGCGAAATCGCCCGGCGCCGTGAAGCTGAAAAAGAAAGAGAACGGTACCTGCTGAAGCTGCACGACACGCAGAAACTGGAGGCGATCGGCACGCTGGCAGGAGGAATCGCTCACGATTTCAACAATATCCTGAGCGCCATCGTGGGCTACAGCGAACTGGCCAAAATACACTGTCCCGAAGGCAGCCAGATCCGGTCATACGTGGACAAGGTGCTCGTCGCGTCGGAACGCGCGAGAGGCTTGGTGAAGCAGATCCTGACCTTCGGCAGAAAGACAAAACACGAAGCTGCATTTATAGGACCGGACCACCTGGCCCATGAGGTGTTGGAGCTGCTCGACGGCTCCATCCCTAAAACGATCGAGATACGGAAAAATATTCAGGACGAATGCGGTTCCGTCCTCATGGACCCGAACCAGTTTCACCAGATCGTGCTGAATCTGTGTACCAATGCCTATCAGGCCATGCGCGACCAGGGAGGAGTCATTGAAATCGGTCTCAAGACGGTGGACGTGAATGCCTGTCTTGCAGGGACTGTCCCGGACCTCCATGAGGGTCCTTACATAAGGCTCACGGTCGAGGACACGGGGACCGGAATACCGGAAGAGGTTCTGCCAAGGGTTCTCGAGCCCTTCTTTACCACGAAACCCGTCGGAGAGGGCTCGGGCATGGGACTCGCAGTGGTCCACGGCATAGTACGTTCCGTGGGAGGGGCCATCTCTCTTGAGAGCAGGGTGGGCGAGGGCACCAGGGTCTCGGTGTACCTTCCGCGGCAGAATGAACAGCCTTTGGAGGCTGCGGATGAAAGGCCCACATCTGCCGCCGGCAATGAAAAGATCCTTTTCGTGGACGACGAAGAAATGCTTGCCCGATTGGGAGAGGAATCCCTGGGGTCTCTTGGCTATGACGTCGCGAGCTTCACGACAGGCGCCGAGGCCCTGAAACGGTTTCGCACCACGCCTGATGCCTTTGACATGGTAATCACCGACCAGACAATGCCCGGGCTTACCGGGGCCCAGCTGGCCCAGGAAATTTTGAAAATCCGGCCGAATATTCCTGTCATCATCTGTACCGGCTACAGCGAGGTGCTGGATGAGGAACGCGCCCAGAGAATGGGCATTCAAGGTTTCCTTTTCAAGCCCCTTGAGCGGGAACAGCTGGCTCAGAAGATCCGCGAACTGCTGGACAGAAATGCCGGCGCGGAGAGTTCTTCCGCCCCCCCCGGGCAAGGCGGTGCTTCTAAGGACACGGCCTTTCTGCCGCCGCAGGCGTCTGCTTGACGGCGGAAACGTAAGGGGGGGCGGCCGGTTCCGGACGGGCTACCGCCCGGCGGCACGACCGGGAACTTGGAAAAAGGCCCGTTCGCAGACCCGGCCGCCCGCGGACAATCTGGTCAGTTGACCGTATGCGTGTAGATGTCCACACAGGTGTCGTCCCACGCGGACACGTTGAGCCGCTCCTCCCAGACCAGTGCGCCGCCCGCCAGCACCTGCGCGGTGACCGAGGAACTGCTTCCGGATGCGGGACAATCTTCATACCCGCACACCCGCAGCGTGTAGGTCCCCGGGGGAGGGCTATCATAGAAAATGTTTTCCACCGCCCTGTCGGTCACATTCTCGGAGCAACCGGCATTCGCATCCACGTCCAGCTCCCCGCCGGTGATCGCACCGAAGGTGTCGTAGTAATAGATCTCCTCCGTGCCGCCGGCGCCTGAATAGACCACATGGAGGTCGACATCGTTGAAATCGTTCCATGTGAGGCGGAAATTCAGATCCCCGGTCTGACCGCATTCGGACGGGTGCGACTCTGCATAATCGGGGCAGGAGCAGTCGTCACAGGCATCTCCGGAAGGGCCGCCGTCCGGGGTGCCGCCCCCGCACAGGTCACCTTGGCCCCAGTCCTTGAGCCTCAGCATGAGGTCTGTGGCCGACGGAGCGAGCTCCAGCTTCAGCCAGAACCTGGATCCGCCAATCTCCACGCACGGGACCGTGAGGGTGTTAGTGAAGAAATCGTACTCCCCGCAACAAATATCGGAACTGCCGGAAGAGTCGCCGGAAATTGGGTCGAAGGAATCTCGGTATTCCCAGAACAGAATGTCATGGTTCCCCCAGTCGGACCCGGTGCCGGAGGTGAAGCCCACATAGGCGCTGGTTTGGCCCAGAATGGACGGGATGTCCACGATCTTCGAAACGGTGGGGGCGGCAGGCCGGGACGGCGTGGGGCTCACCCGGGCCTCGAGGGTGGTCCCGTTGTAGTCAATCCAGACGTACCAGACGTCTCCGTTGTCGAAATCAGGCGTGATTTCCTGAACGAAGGCGGGAGGTGATCCATGTGCGACACTGCCGTTTTCGTCAATCCCGACGTGGTTGGAGTTGGGATCGTTGTTGGCGGCGTTGCACCAGGTATCGAATTCCACTCCCACGCTCGGGCTTATCCCTGCGTACCCTATGCCCCCTCCGGAACCGCCGATGTCTGAGCGCACAGACTGAGCGACAAAGACAATCCCGTCCGCCCCAGGCTCCTCGTTGCAGTCAAAAACACTCCCACCGGGCTCGGTGATCCGGAATTTGAAGAACGTACTGAAGTCGGCGGCATTCACCGTGGTCGTGCTAAAGGCGCTCCCGGACTGACTTCCCAGAGCGGGCGCCAGGCGCAGCACCACGCCGTCTGAGGTGGTCACGGTTGCCGCCGATCCATTCAGGGTGAGGACCGAGGTATCCGAGAAGTCGGCAAACTGGACCTGGGCAGCCTGGACAGCGTTCGCCGTCAAGACGAACAGGACGGTGAGCAGAAAAATGAATGCGCGCATCACGACCTCCTCACGTATTCTTTTGGGTGGCAGGATTACCGGTCAACTCGTCAGAAAACGCCGGGAGTGTCCCCAAGTCAGGAACCAAGGGATCTCTCGGCCGGATAGGCAGTTAACCATGTCTTCGGTCTCTCACTTCACTTGTGAGTATACGACAGCAGCCATCCATGATGCAATCGGCGCCAGAAAAGATGGTGCACGGAGAGACACTGGAGCCCTTAAAGACCCGCTCCCACTCGCACAGGGGAGCCAAAGACGGCTCGGTCCCAGCGGCGCGCGGACACCAGGGCCTCCTGTCCCCCGAACTGGTTCAATGTCCGTTCACCTTCCCGCGATTCCACGTCGCAATCGAGGTTGTTGACGGATCAGTCGCCCCCTTGGGGCGCGTCGAGCCAGTCCGCATGCGTTTGACAGGCCGTACGTTCCTGGATACAAGAATCTCGTGGGACGGACCCCTGGTCCCCAGGCCACTCCGGAGTCTGGACGTCAGGCCTCACTCCGGAGCCGCCGGGCGGTCACCGGAGATGGCGCTGCACAAGGCGTCCGTGGCCATCCGGCCCGGGCGCCCCCGGCGAGGCCGGAAAACCGGATGCGGCCCGAGCACGACCCCCCGGGGCGAGAGCCGAAGAGGTGCGGGCCCTGGGCGCCAACTTCCGGCCGTTAAGGAGAAAATCAGATGAAACGAGCACGAAGAGCGGGTTTTATGATAGCCGCCGCTATTATGCTGTCTGCCATGAACGGCGGGCTGTCCCTGGCAAACGACACGCCTCCGGTATCGCCGGTAAAGCTCGTATTCGTTCACCACTCGACGGGAGGAAATTGGCTGGCCGATCCCGATCCGGATCATCCCCACGGGGGACTGGGACGGGAACTGATGGACAACAACTACTTCGTCAGTGCCACAAATTACGGATGGGGACCGGGCGGAATAGGGGACAGAACTGACATCGTTGACTGGCCCGAATGGTTCCTCGGGCCGGAGAGTAACACGGTTCTCAGTGCCCTCTACGATGAAAGCGGACAGAATATCGGCAGCAGAGAAGACTGGTTCTACTTCGGCCACTGGCCGCGGTTGCCCTCCGATCCCGGGGGCGAAAACCGGATCGTCATGTTCAAGTCCTGCTTCCCCAATTCCGACCTGTACGGGAACCCTGAAGATCCCCCGGCCCAAGAGGTGAACGACGAGTACACCGTGGCAAACGCCAAGGCTGTCTACGCCCGCCTGTTGGCCTACTTCGCAACCCGCCAGGACAAACTGTTCGTGGTGATCACAGCGCCACCCAGGGCCCCGGCTGAGACCGACACTGTACTCGCGGCGAACGCCCGGGCCCTGAACAACTGGCTGGTGGACGACTGGCTCGCTGGCTATCCCCACCGCAATGTGGTGGTCTTTGATTACTTCAACGTGCTCACCAGCAATGGCGGGGACCCCGAAACCAGCGATGTGGGATGGGAAGAGGGCAACCACCACAGGATGCGCGGCGGCTCCGTCCAGCACCTCCAGACAGTTCCGGTCAACACGTCCGCCTATCCCTCCGGCGACAGCCACCCCACCACCGCCGGACAGCAGAAGGCCACACAGGAATTTGTCCCCCTCCTCAATACCTGGTTTCACTGCTGGGACGGCAGCGGCGACTGTCCTGAAAGGAGACCGGCCGTCATAAACCCCGTTGCGGACATCAAGGCGAACGGGTCCGACGCCGCGGTCTCCATCACCAGCGGAGAAACCCTGACCGTCTCGCTGGGCATGACCCCGGGGACTTACGAGGGACACAGCGCGGACTGGTGGCTGCTCTCTTACGGGGAAACGGACGCGGGGACTGAATGGCGGTCCTTCACCGTGCCCTCCGGGTGGGTTCCGGGGATAACCCGCGCCGTCGAGGGCCCCGTCGTCGGCTTTCAGGACCTTCAGATCCCTGTGGACCTCGGCCCCGGTACGTACACCTTCTACTTCGGGGCAGACGGCAAGCCCGACGGGTTGATCAACGTGCCGGTCTGGTATGATTTTGTCCCTGTGGTGGTGAGGCCTGCGCAGGATGCGGCGACGGTGCGGCTTCTGCCAGGCGATCTCCGTTATCTCGGAGCGTTCAGGCTGCCCCCCACGTCTGAGGGGCCGGAACATGTGGGGTGGGAATGGAGCAGCTGGTCGGCGGCGGCGACCTATTATTCCGGAGGCGACCCGGCGGGACCGGACGACCATTTCCCCGGCTCGCTCTTTGCGATCGGCAACGATCAGACGCAGTATGTGTCCGAGATCGGCATCCCCGTGCCGGTGAACTCCCGGACAAAAGACGTGAACGAGCTGAATACCGCGACCACCCTTCAGGAATTCCATGATATCAAGGGCGATCTGTATGGGGACATCGAGATGCCCCGCGTGGGCCTCACGTATCTGCCCTCCCAGGGAGATCAAGAAGAAGGCGCGCTCCATTTCTGCTGGGCCGCCCACCTTGATGAGCAAAACACGGGGCCTACCCACGGATGGTGCGGACTCGATCTTTCGAATCCCCGGCCTGCGGGTATATGGTCGATCGGCGGATACGCGAACTACCTGACCGCGGGCTACATCTTCGAGATACCGGCCGCATGGGCCGACGTGCACACACCTGGACAGCTCCTTGCCACGGGAAGATACCGCGACGGCGGACAGCACTCCCAGGGACCGGCCCTCTTCGCGTACGGCCCGTGGAACAGCGGCAATCCCCCGGCTCCGGGCGCAGTCCTCGACGCCACCCCCATCCTGCTTTACACGAGCGTCTACGACGAGGAACAGCACACGCTGGACGGATACCACCACGCAGACGAGTGGAACGGAGGCGCCTGGCTGACGGCCGGCACACGGTCCGCCGTGATCTTCGCAGGCACCAAGGGGACTGGTGGTTTCTGGTACGGATGCTCCGACGGGACCGTGTGGCCCGAGGAACCTCCCTTTCCGCCGGAGTGTGCTGAACGGGGCTGGTGGTCAACCGGCCTCGAAGGACAAATCATCTTCTATGACCCGGAGGATCTCGGTGCCGTCGCCAGAGGTGAGGCCGAACCCTGGAGACCTCAACCTTACGCCGTAATGCCCCTTGACGATGTGCTCTACGGTGTCGATTCGGCACGCCAGAAATACCATGTCAGTGCGGTGGCCTTCGACCGTGGCCACGGCCGCCTCTTTCTGTTCGAACCGCACGCCGATGGCGAAAAACCCATCGTACACGTCTGGGCCGTCGAATAATCCAGATGCGCCCAACGCCTCACCCTTACGGATGAGATCTTCGGCGGACCGAATATCGCCGCCGCAGAAGCGCACGCTTTCCTCAGGCGTCGGCATTCGACAAGACGCGGGATCGGAGACCGGTCCTGAAGGCGGCCTTATCCCCATCACATGCCGGCATGGGACAGAATTTCGTCTCATGCCCTGGCTGCCCCGAGACCGAAGAGGCCGCCGAGGTGGCCGGGGCGAAAATCCACCTTTCGGCCTTCCGGGGTTTTCTGCAGCTCCGGTTCGCCCGGTCTCAGACAGACCGTGAAGGAGATATCACATGAACGGCTCAGCAAGAGGTTGTCTGATCGCGGTTGCAATCTTAGGGACGATTTGCGGCGGTGTGAGGCATACGGAGGCCGGCGAGGGAAACGTTTGGGCCTGGGGCCACAACAACTGCGGGCAGCTCGGCATCGGGACGGACAATGGTTGTGCAAGCGATGTTACCCATGAAGCCTCCCCCGTCGGAGTCAACGGACTGACCGATATCGTCTCCGTGGAGGCAGGTCTCACCCACAGCATTGCCCTGAGGTCCGACGGCACCGTCTGGTCCTGGGGAAGGAATGAATTCAAGGTACTCGGAACCGGCTCCAGGGCTATATTGAGCAACGTGCCCGTGCAGACCGGCAACATCGAAAACGCCGCCGCCGTGGCCGCCGCCGCAGAATTTTCCCTCGCCCTGAAAACGGACGGCACCGTCTGGGGTTGGGGCACAAACACATCCAGCTTCTGGCCGAGCCGTATCCGGTTCCCTACAAGGAAATCCCTGTCCGGATCGACGGGCTCGGCGGGATTGTGGCCATCGCCGCCTCCGGGTACTCGGCCATGGCCCTCAGAAACGACGGGACGGTGTGGTGCTGGGGGAGCAACGGCAAAGGACAGCTTGGCGACGAATCAAACGTTGCGTACAGTGCTGTCCCGGTGAGGGCAAAAGACCTTTCAGGTATTGTGGCAATCGCTTGCGGGTACAACTTCAAGGCAGCCCTTCAGGCTGACGGCACGGTGTGGGCCTGGGGTGACAAACTTCTCTGCGGCACTCAGGAAAACAGCCCCGTCCCCATTCGTATACCAGGAATACAGGACGTCGTCTCCATCGTCGCCGGAGACACCCATGTCATCGCACGAAAATCCGATGGTACAGTATGGTCCTGGGGGGCGGACACCAACTGCAAGCTCGGCAACGCCGCCTGCATGAACAAAAACACGCCCGCCCCAGTGACCGCGGTCAACGGAGCCATTGCCTTTGCGCCCGGGGCCTATCACTCGATAGCCCTCAAGCCGGACGGGACGGTGTGGGCCTGGGGATGGAACGCAACCGGTCAACTGGGAGACGGAACCCAGGAGGACAGAAGGACGGCGGTACAGAGCGCCGGGCTTGCCGGTGTCACAGCCGTGGGCGCGGGGGACATGCATACGCTTGCGGTCACAGGGGAGATCAGCCATTCCGCCACCCTCTCCGGGGATACCCGGATCCACATACCGGTTGTCAACTGCCTGGGTCACGCCCTCTGGATCGATCTTGAGTATGCGCCCGGCAATGACGGCAATGTGAAATTTCGTTTCACCGGCGGGGGCCCGACATTTCCAAACCCCAATGCAGCCATGGTGCAAATCAAGTCCGGTACTGTCACGCTCCACATCCCTTCCCTTCTCATCGGGGCCGCCTCCTTCTGGTGCAACTTGGAGTACCTCCCCACAGTCGGCGGGGAGATATGGTTCCGGCTGACATCATTCGGCCAAAACTAGCGAGACGGAACATGGAGTATGCAACAGATGAGCGCCCGTGCGCAGACATCCACAGCGACGATATCCTTATGAGGGGGAAAAACCGGGCTGGACAGCACCGGGGCGAAAACCGGCGGGCCTTATCCTCGGCCTGGGCCTGGAGGATCGCCGCAACGGGGTCCCCCCTGGCCCGCTTCATCACATCTTCACCTAGGGGGCCGCGATCAAAAAAGCAGAATCAGCGGACGCGCTCGGAAATAAAACCGGTCTCGTCTGAAATGACGATCTCGACACGCCTGTTGCGTTGCCGTCCTGCAGCCGTGTCGTTGCTTGCGACCGGAAAGTCCTCGCCGTATCCGCGATAGAGAAGGCGATCCGGGGATATCCCCCGTTCCAGCAGGGCATTGCGCACTGCTTCGGCGCGCCGGATGGAAAGCCCGAGGTTGTACTCTTCAGAGCCTCTGCTGTCCGTGAATCCTTCAATCTGAACCCTCCTAGCCGGATACTCCGCGAGAAAAGCGGCCAATTTTTCAATGGTGGAATAGGCCCCCGGCTTGAGGTCCGTCTTGGCGGTATCGAAAAGGACGTCGCCAAGGGTGACGACCAGCCCGCGCTCGGTCTTGCTCGCCTGCAGGTCTGCAATCTCCTCCTCCAGCTTTTTGGCCCTCGCCTCGGCAGCGAGTGCCTCTTGGCGCGCCTTCTCCGCCTCAGCGGCCTTGAGCTGTGCCTCCTGGAGTGCCTGCTCCGCTGCCCTCCGCTGCGCTTCCGCCTCGCGCCTCGCCCGTTCGGCCTCGGACAGGGAGGTCGCGGCCTCTTTTGTGCGGGCTGCCAGCAGGACCTTGTTCCGCTCGGCGCTGGCGGCTTCCACCTCCTTTTCCGCGAGCCTCATTGCCGCGACCTGAGAGGCAATGTGCGCCTTCTGCCTGGCCAGATACGCAAGATGTTCCACTTCCGCCAGATCGGCCCCCTCCGCCAGGCTTTCCTCCGCATTTTCAAGGGCCTTCTTGGCCTCCTCAATCTCGAGCGGGGCGTTTCTGCTTACATCCGGATCGCTGTATGCACTGGCAAAGACCTCCCGGGCATCGGTTACCATGGCGTTCTCCTTGAGAGCGGGACCGCACCCGCCCACCAAGAGAAGGGAAAGTCCGCCCCACAGCAAGACGACACAGCTATACACTTTGCGCCACTTCATACCGATCTCCTTACCATACCTCAATCATTGAAGGACTCAGCGGATGGACTTCCTGTCAATTTCCTCTTGGAGCGTGCGGATGCTTTCCCGGATCTGCTCCACCGCCTTCTGGTTCTTGATGGTCCGTGCCTTCGCCAGGGCGAGGTTTGCATCCACCGCGGCCTGTTCGGCAAGGCGCCGGGCTGTGATATGGTCTTCGAGTTGCATCGCCGTCCTGGCCTGGTTCAACTTCTCTCTCGCAGCCTTGAGCTCAACAGGAGCCGTTTCGTAGGCACCAGCGCCCTCTGCCTGGCTGATGGCCGACTTTGCCACCGCCAGTTCCGGATCCGGAGGCGGAACCTTGGTTCCACAAGCAGTCAGCCACAAAGCGGCAAACAGGATCGACAACTGTGCAGCTTTTTTCATCTTGATCTCCAAGTCATGCAGATGGGAAGTTCTTGCGGGCAGGGTCGCCGCTGGCTAAATTCATAAACCTCGACACCAAACCGCACCCATTATCAAAAACGGCCTTCTTCCACCGATCCACACCAATTATTGCAAAAAGTATCCAACTCTCCCTGAGCAAAGTCAAGCGTATTTCAGAACGGAGCCAGCCGTATGCGCGACGCCATTGTGCGGAAATGACCATTTGCTCGTTCGTGCGCGATTCCCTGTGCTTATCACGGCCGAAGCGCGGCCGGTAAGGATTGGCCAGGATACCGTGACATCTAGGAGACGGATGTCACGGCTCGTACGAAATCCGACCATATAGGTATCTCGGTGGCGCCGGTCAATGAGGCGCCTTCCTGAAAGACTTCTGCCAGCGCGGTAGTGATACTCTCGGCGGCATGGAAGATTTCCGGTCCCGCACCTGGGGCCTCCCGTCTGGACGATAATGATCGAAGCTGGCATTGATGGGACCAAACACCCCAAATTTTCTCCATAGGATGGGGTGCGCTCCCGCCCGAAAATGGATGCGCCACAATAGCGCTCCCTGGTGAAGGGTCTTTACTTCCGGTAGAATTTCTCGCAGGCGCTCTGGATCGGGGTGATCGCCAAGTTTAACCACGGGCCGACCTTAATGCTGTACTGCTATCCAAGCTGCTGCCTCTGACGAAATTTCTTCTTGCGGGCTCCGAGACCTCCATGCGCTCGGAAGCGTTTGAGGGCCGACCAGAAGCGGTCCTCATAGAGGGCGGCGGGCCGATGCTCGACGGAAGTCTTCCGGGAAATCTTGGATCACCTGGACCGTTGGAAAGAAAATCCCTGGAACACCGCCCCCGACCTGCTGGGCAGCCCGGGCCGCATAGTGCATGAGCCGGTTGACGACGGTTGTTCCGGTTATGAGGAAGCAACCCTGAGCGTTCACTGAGAGAAATTCTTTTCCCGTTCTGAGCAAAAAGCTTCGCATCCCTTGGGATTTGTGCGAAAAGTCTGTTCAGGATCGGTAGAAATGATCCTATTTGGATAATGTTGTCCGGCACAGGCCCTGCATAGGTCGCTGAAAATGTTCCAAGGGGGTCAAGGTTGTCTTTTGCAGGGTTTCACCTTGGAGGGCAGCTCACAATGAGGCTGCAGATTCAAGCAGTCGGAAAAGCGATTTCCTCTCAGCTCCGGTACAAACCCGGCAGTTGTCCCTTTGTTCGTTTCCGCTCAACTCTCAACAAGACATCGGTTCCCATCGACGACTTTTTAAGAAGTTTCACGCGGATGCTATTTTCTGACACTACACCAAATAACCAGAAAAAAGGGGCCGTTATGAAAAATGTGCTTGGAAGGATTGTGGTGGCTGTCCTACTTGTCGTAGGCCTCGGGGGCGAGGCGAACGCAAATCAACCAAAAAACCCTTGTGTTCTGCTTGGGGCTCTCACCACTCCTGCCCAGGATGTGCAGATCTTTGCCGTGGACCTCAAGGAGGGAGTCACATCGCTTATCGGTAATGCCTTGCCAGACACGGACGTGGCAGGGATAGCCGTTCATCCCGTATCTGGCATCCTCTATGCCCTCGTGGCATCACACGAGGCAGCAACAGGATTTACCCTCATCACGGTCGATCGTTTCACGGGAGCAAGAACGCAGATTGGACCTACCGGCCTCGACAAAGCTGCAGGACTTGCCATACGGCCCACTGACGGATCTCTCTGGACATGGGCGCAAGGTCTGGGGCCTGCCGTTCTTGATACAGAGGCAGGCACTGCCCAGGTGGTTGGAAAAAGCAACGCCGTGGTAACAGACATCGCCTGGGGCCCTGACGGTGCGACTCTTTGGGCTGCAGGGGCGCGGGTTCTGTGGAAATGGAACCCCATTGAGAACTCCTTGGTTGAGCGATCCAAACTCCCCGTTACCGCACAGGCTGTTGCCATGCGGGCTGACGGCCGATTGCTGTTGCCCGGTCCGCCCCCGGAAAGCGGACTCTCCCTCGATGCCGTGCCGGGACTTGACCGCGGATTTTCCTTGCAAATCGTGGATCCGAAGACCGGGTTCATCGACGCAACACTGGCGGCTCCCCCGATTCCGGTCGGTACGCTGCCGGAAATCTCTGCCGGCGTTATTGAATCGCTCACCTGGGCGATAAGCTGCGGCAATCCGAGTCCTGGAGGCCCGGCGGACCTGATCCAGAGTGTTTCTGTGAATCCCTCGACTGTTTGCCCGGGAGGATCTGTCCAGATCACGGTCGAAACACGCCATCCGGAAGGAGGAACAAATCCCGTTGAGGTGACCATTGCCGGGATGCCCGGATCGAACAACTGGATTCAGTTCGAAGGAGTGCCCGGCACGCGGAAGGTCAGTATCGCGGCATCCACTGCCGAAGGATATTTTGATACCGACAGCATTGCCGCAGAGGTGATTTGGTGCGACCCAACGGCTGTGCCCCCTCCGGTCTTGCGCATTCGGCAGGATCCTTACAACGCCGAGCTGGTTGACCTCGAGGTACAGAACGCCGAGCTTGCCGCACCTCCGGGCGCCACCTTCCTCTGGGAGTTCGGCGACGGTTCAACCGTTGAAAATTCCGTTCCCTTCGTTCGTCACGCCTATACAGAGGCAATACCTCGCGACACCGAGTTCGTCACCTTTGATGCCGCGGTGACGGTGCAGCTCACTGATGATTCTTCATTGCGCACCATGAAAACTGTCTCGATCTGGAACCAATATGCTGCAGATAAAAAACGGGGACTGATCCGGCCACCGGTGAAGACCGGGGAAACGCAAACGGCCGAAACGCCGGAATTTCCCTCCATCCAGTCGATCACGCCACCAAGTGCGACCTACACAATTACGAATGTTGAGGACAGCGCCATCACCCTCACCGGCCGCCAGGTCGAACACCAGTATTGCGATCCCGACCACGACCCGGCCTTTTCTCCCTGGCAGCAGCTCAACATCGTGCTGGAACCCGGCGGCTCGATCAGCCAGAGTGTTCTGTTGCCCGCCGATGAGGAGATCTGTGGCGTCGGCGTCCATCTCATCGGCACGGCGGATATTCTCCATAGAGTGGCAACCGACATCTATTTTGAAACACAGCGAAATCCCTCTATGATCGAACGGGTCAGCGATTCCGCCACGCTGGCCGCCCTCAACGCGGCCGCGCCTCTGCTTTCAGACGGAGACCGGATTTCAGAGGAGAATCTTTTCCAGCTTTCCAGGGAGCTCCGTATCCCACGACCGGAAGGCGGAACATTTGTGCCACCGCAGACATTCGAACCGGACCCATACATCGGCCTCGAATGCCAACCGGGAGAACCCCCTCCGTACGAGGGAATTTCCTGCCAGGCCACCGAGGAATGGACTACCGCTCCACCCCACATCCATAATGCCCTCAAGGGAGATGTCATCGTCTCCACCGCCTGCGGCTTCGTCGGCGACTTACTCCGCGCCGTGCATCCGCCGCAGTTCTATTCCCATTCAGGCATCATGACCGCGAACTACTACAATCTGGCCCATTCCACCGCCTCCATCGACCGATACAAGGCCTATCCCGAGGGAGGGGGCAACCTCACGGAGGGTATCCGTGAAGACGTGCTTCAATACGGCTGGCCGGGGATTGTCCGGCAGACAGTGCGGGACGCCTTCGGCACGGTGCATCTCACCGATCCAAACGGCGCTACGTTCGAAATTCAGGGTTTTTCGCAAAATCCGGTCATGTGCCCGAACGACGCAATCATCACGTACCCACAGGTAATCCGACCACCTGCGGCCACGGCTGAAGCGGTGCGGCCGATGCTGGCGGAGGCGGCTGATATCGCCAAGAATACCCAACACGGTAATTACCGGCTCTATGCCTACACGGACACCTCCATCGCCACGGTGAATTACGACGATTACTACTGGTATTACGGCCCCGCCACCATGTGCTCCGGCTTCGTATGGCGGTCCCTCAGACAGGCCGGCGTGCTGTTTGAGGGTGACCAACTGGAGCCTCGGGATATTGCACGGGGAGCGAGTCCAACCGGAGACGGGCTTTGGGACGGCCTTTACGGTTATGATGCGGCCGAACGACTCGATGCGGGCGAATTCATTCACGACTTTCTCACAGATCAGGTCTATGCCCAGGCTGGTTGGTTCGGGGATGCGGTGACAGACGCTGCCGACGATCTGGCCAATCAGTTCACCAATTGTTTTGCCTCCGACTGGTGCGCTCCCGCGGCCAAGGACTCGGAAGCATGGAGGGATACGCTCCCCGGACAGGCTGTCTCGCCAGAAAACATGCTCTTCTGGGATCCCCCCGAAGACGGCGGTGCCTTCGGCTATAACGAACCGCTGGTGTACCGGAATGGCGACAACGTCCGTGTGTACCGTTGGGCCCGCTCATTCGGGGCCGGCGATTTACGGGGAGTTGTCATGAAGGACGGGGCTCGCGTTGAAGGGGCAACGGTCATCCTGGACGTTCCCCTAAATGACGATCCCGAAACGCTGCGTCAAACAGGGACCGGACCGGATGGGACGTTCTCGTTCCTGGGAGTGCCGTCCGGCAGTTACACCGTCCGTGCACAGATGTTTGACGCGCAGGCGAATGTCTTGCTCGAGGCCACGGGCATCGCGGACATTCCATTCGGCGGCGAAGGTTTTATTACGCTGACGCTGACTCCTCCACCAGGTTCCCTGCGCCGCCTTACTTTCCAGGGCACGTACCACATAGAAGATGATGAAGCGCCTCTCGCCAATGAAACGCAAGACGGCGTCTTTTTTGCCGTATGTGATGTCGACCCCTACGTAAGAAGTAATGTGTTTCAGTGGACAGCTCCCTGCACGGGAGATGAAGTTGTGGTGATTGTCAACGGATCGTGCGAACTCGAACCCGACGACAGGACAGTGAGGTGGGACATTCATGCAGAACTGTATGAGCAAACCGACTGCGACCCCACTGACCTTGATGGCGTCCACGCGCTTGTGGATTACGAGGCCTTCGAAGACCAAACGGCTCCGTACTCCTTTGACGTTCACAACGAGGATCCCGCGGAGCCGGATGGCCATGACTGGGCACGATTCTCTTTTACTTTGACCAACGGCCAGCAGCCGTGATCATTTTGGAGCAGGAAGCCGACGTATAAGGATGATGTTTGAAAACGTACCCACTTCCTGCCCGGCCATCGAGATATTTAAAGTGTACCCCTTTGTCTTGGCAAAGGGGTACACTTCATTTGGCCAGAGACCTCAAAGGCTGTACAGCAACACTTATTATATACGGAATATTGCAATAAACCTCGCACAGGGTCCCGCCGTCAAAGCGCCGATTTTAGGGGATGGAGCCGAGTTTTCCGGGCGTCTTGAACGGGCCTTCCTGGGGGTTGCTGCCTTGATTCTCTGCGTATCCGGCCTGCAGCGTCCGACTCCAGGCAGAGCCTTCATGCCGGTACACCCGCTGGAACATCTCATCTGAGATTCAGGAGGCCCTCTCTGCCCCGCGTGGGAGAGCTTCCCTTCTTGGGCCTCTCCGCCCTTTCGCCGCCGAAATCAGGCCCACCCACCCCGGGACCGGCTCGGATCAAGTCCGGAACATTTTCATGGCGCCTTCACTGTGGATAGAGTATGAATTCAATACCATGCCAGGAGCAGGGGGGCGGATGTGAGGACAAGAACCGGGCAATCCCGAGAGATTGGACCGGGAGCGTTGGGACTCAGTACGGTCCCCCTCGCACCGGTGGCATGACGTCCGGGGGAAGAAGGCGAACAGGCATGTACTCGGCGCTCATACTCATGGTGGGCCTGGCACTGGTGCTGGCTGCCGTGGCCTACCGCCGGGAGCCCCATCTCCTGATTGAGGCGGCACGCTCCGGCGGAGGACTCTTTCTCCAGATCCTCCCCATGCTTCTCATCGCCTTTTTCGTGGCGGGGCTTGTCGATGTCCTCCTTCCCCGCGATCTCATTGCGCATTGGGTGGGCAGGGAGAGCGGGGTCAAGGGCCTCTTGATTGCCACATGTCTCGGGGCCGTCACGCCGGGAGGTCCCTTCGTCCAGTTTCCCGTGGTGGCGTCTCTCTACAAGGCTGGAGCCGATGTGGGACCCCTGGTTGCATATCTCTCCGCCTGGGCCCTCATCGGTCTCAACCGGGTGATCATCTACGAGATACCCCTGCTCGGACCGCAGCTGACCTTCGTGCGCCTGGTCTGCAGCTTCGCCTTTCCGCCGATCATCGGATTCGTGGCGCGACAGGTATTCATGCGGGTTTCCTGACAGGGCAGAGGGATGAATTGGCCCGGGAGGGGAAAGGCGGCCCTTCGCCAGGGCCGGACAGCTCGGGCCCTGACAATTTCCCCATTGAAGACGACCATCCTTCCGGCCCGGGCGGCGAGCTTTGAGGGCGGTGCGGCACGACGAAAACGCCTCGAACAAAAAGGGAAACGACAGTGAAGACCGGGCTACAAAAACTCCTGAAAGCTGATGCCGTTCAAAATGCCTCAGATGCAAAACGCTGTATTGCCAAAAAATAGAACATACTGGACGCTGCTCTCCCCTGACGAGGAAATCGAAACAACGCTGCAAATGGGATATTCTCAACGGCGGCAAAGAACCTTCTCATGACCGTAAGCGTGCAACCCGCAACCAGGGAAGACCGGATTGGGTTCTTCCCGGCGAGACGACGCCTGCGCGGTCAGGAGGTAGTGAAACCGGATGCGCACCGAACCGTTCCAGGCCCTTGAACAATGGCTCGATGCCCATGAGGCCCTTCTCTGGGGCTTGGGGGGCATCTCCCTCCTGATGTTCGTGGGTACCTTGATCGCCCTGCCGATGATCGTGGTGCGGCTTCCCCGGGACTATCTCCTCGACCGGCCCCACACCCCGCGGGGCGGCTCGCCGCTGCGGCATACGGCGTACCTGGTGGGGAAGAATCTCCTTGGGATCGTCTTCATCCTGGCCGGGCTAGCCATGCTCGTGCTGCCCGGACAGGGCATCCTGAGCCTCGTGATAGGACTTTCCCTCACGAGCTTTCCGGGAAAACAGGCCCTCCTGCACCGTCTGCTCCGGCAGAAATCGGTCCTGCGGACCATGAACTGGCTCCGGGAAAAGGCCGGAAGGCCTCCCTTCTCCGACCCGGGACATCCTGCATGGGATGCATGAGCCACCCTCGCGGGCCGGCCCCGGGCACATGCCCGCGTCAATCTCCGGGGGACGAGGTATCCTCGGACCCGGGACACGGTACCGGCACCATGTCGCCGCGCGTGTAACTGGTTGCATCGAATCGGCGGTTCAGGGCGTCAAACCCGAATTCCATATTCCAAAATATCCCTCGCAGGCCGACCAATTCCAGCGCGACGAATGCCATGGTCACCTTCCGTTCAAACTCACCTGTGTTCCCCGCCGAGGTGAGCACCCCCACCGCCTCCATGCCCAGCATCTCGATGGACCCGGAGGTTGCAAAGACGGCGGAAGATGGATCCACAGCCCTTCCGCTCACCTGGAGATGGCTCCCCCCCATAAAGGTCACCCCGAGGACGAGCAGGGCCGGCGGACGTGGAGGAACGAGGCCTGTTTCGTCCTCCGTAGCGTGGAGTTCCCAACAGAAATCCCCCAGGAACATGCCGGCCCACGATCCGGATCCCAAACCGATCCCCCATCCGAGAAACAGAAGTGTCACGAGTGCGATCTTTCTCATGCCGTCCCCCTTTTTCCCCGGGGCCGATCGGTCCCTGGGACTGTTCAGATTGCGAGGCCTGAGGCCGCCTGCGGCCCGGACCTGGCCTTGCTCCCTCGCCTGATTCGATCATAGCGGGTAACGACCGGCCGAGCCACCCCCGATGAGTGTGCGCATCTCCAATCATGGCAGGGGGCAGGGGACTCCCCTTCACCGCCGAAATAGTGTTTTCCAGTCATAGGGCGACAAAATGACACCCTTGTCAATGTTGGGGACGAATCCCCGCGAGAAAAAATAAGTTCTGGATTTGTGACATGAGAACGATATACAAGAAAAGAGGAATCGCAAAGCAATGCGGGGCCGCCCGTGATATGCCACGCGGACTCCGCGCCGCCGGTAGAAAGGGAGGCGTCATGAAAAACATCCACTGTGTCCTTGCAGGACTGCTGGCCATCCTGGCCGCAAACCCCGTTCTGGCAGCGTTTCTCGATGTGCCGGACGAGTACCCCACCATCCAGGCGGCGGTGAACCACTCCGCCGATGGAGACACCATCCGCCTGCGCCAGGGCCTCTACCAGGAAAACATCGTGCTGGACTTCAGCCGTACCATCGTCATTGAGGGGGGATGGAACGCGGATTTCTCCGAACGGGAACTGAACCCACAGCTCACCAGGCTCGAGCCGGGAAGCGCCTCCGGCCTGTCAGGCGTCACCGTGGATGCAGGGAACGGTGAAACGCTCTCGATGGCGGTCCGGGGGCTCTCCGTCCGGAACGGCGGTACCGGCACCGGGGGCGGGGTGAGCGTCTCGGCGGGGAGCGGCGGTTCGGCGAGTCTGACCCTCGAGGGAAGCGCGCTTACCGAAAACTCCGCGGGTCTCGGGGGCGGCGTCTATTCCCGTGCGGATGGAGGAACCGTGGCGGTATCGGTGCTCAACACCCTCATCGCAGGGAACATCGCCCCGGCCGGCGGGATGGGAGGAGGATTCTACTGCGAGGCTGTGAACGGGGGAAACCTCCAGTTGACCCTGACGCACGCAACCATCACGGGAAATGAGGGGAGTCAGGCCGCAGGAGGCCTCTTCGTCTCGGCGCAGGGGGCATCGAGGGCCCACGTCTCGATCACCAATACCATCCTGTGGGGGAACGCCGCGCCATCCGGAGCGGAGATTTCCATGGAACAGGCCGTGGGAGCCCAACTCACCGTAAACACATCCTACAGCGACATCGGCACATCAGGCATCTCCATCCAGGCCGGAACCTACAACTCCCTTGGAGGGAACATCGACGAGGATCCCCTGTTTCTCAACCCCCTGGAGAGAGACTACCACCTGGAAGACGGCTCTCCCTGCATGGACCGGGGCACGGGGACGAACACACTGAGAACGGATTTCGAGGGGAGTCCGCGGCCTTTCGGCATGGGAGTTGATATAGGGGCCGACGAGGCGGCTCCACAGGAGGCGACCCTGCGCAGCCGGATCCTCTTCGGAACAAACGACGGCACGGTCTTTTCCTACGGCGGGGTCATGGGGACGGAGATCGCCGTGGGTGACCGCGGCGGAAACGATATCGCCCGGGGATTCATCAGCTTCGACGTCTCAACCATCCCGCCTGGAAGCACCGTCAAAACCGCTCTGCTGCGAATGTATCAGGCCGGCGTAAACTTCACGCCTTATGTCGATCTCGGATCCGTCGCGGCGGACCATCTCATGTATGGCTCCAGCCTGGGAGCGGAAGCCTTTGAAGCGTCCTCTCTCCAAGCCGATATCGGAACACTCTGCTCAAGTGCGGACCTCGGGTGGAAGGAGCTCGATGTCACGGCCGCTGTCCAGGGCGACATCGATAGAGGCCGTGCGTTCGCCCAGTTCCGGCTCCGGTTCACACCCAGGGAAACCGATGGAGACGGAGACTCGGACCAGGCTGTCTTCGATGCCTCGGGCGCCTTTGGCGGTCCGGCTCACGTCGCGGAACTGAGGGTGACCTTCGGCGCGCACGGAGAGACGGTTCTGCCGGTCCCGAGCACTCAGGGGCAGCCGTGGAGCCACCCTGTGCCCGAACACCCGGAGATCGCTCAGGAGCCCAACCTGTGCCGGCCGTTTGCCGTCGGGACGCCGTCTGCGGGCACCATCACTTTTCAGGTGGCGCTTCCGGCCTTTGCCGGGCCGGTCGACGTCTACTTGGGTATCTACGCCCCGCAGGCCGCCCCGGATCTCTACACCGTGACGCCGGAGCACGGCCTGGTTCCCTCCTCGGAGGGCGTGGTCCGGTGGAGGACGGAAAACGCCGAACCCGTGGAGGAGGTCCTTTTCGGCGGAGAGATATCGACATCCGGGCTTCCTGACGGGATCTACACCCTTTACTGTGTGGTGACGCCGCCCGGTACCGTCGATGCGTTCTATTTCTGGGTCACCGCCTTCGAGCTGCGTTGACACACCTGATTACCGGGTCCGGCACGCCCCAATGCTGCAACTCCCTGGACTGGAAGCCTTCACGGGGTGCTGCAGATGGAAGGCGGCGGGCACACAGACGTACTCCCTGTACTTCAAGTGCCCGCCAAAAAACAGATGCGGTGCCCTGTGAAGGCTTACGCGACGGCCTGCGGAACTGAAGGAGAACCCGCTGGGGGCAGGCCGGCCCCGGGCGGCGTCATGCCGCCCCCTCCGTCATCTCTTTGAGCCTCAGGGCGTCCTCCGGCGCGAAGCCCGCCTCGTCGTTGTCAAAGTAACAGTAGACGTCCTTCCCCTGCCGGCTCCAGGCGGAGATGGCCCCCGCCCACTCCGCCAGGGCCGCAGTGCCGTACCGGCCCCGGTATGCGGCGCCGGGGCCGTGCAGGCGAATGTAAACGAAGTCCGCCGTCACTGTCCGGGGAGACTCTGTGCCGGCAAAGTCGTAGATGCAGAGTGCCGCCCCTACCGCCGAGAGCATATCACAGGCCTCGGGGGTGAACCATGAGGGATCCCTGAATTCGAAAGCGAACCGGTATCCTCGAGGAAGGGCCTGAAGGAAATCCTTTAGACGTAGGGGATTGAACCGCCAGCGGGGAGGCAGCTGAAAGAGAAGGGGCCCCAGCCTGTCCCCCATGGTCTCGGCCCGGGAAAACAGGAGGCGTAATGGTTCCTCGGGGTCTTTGAGCTTCTTCATGTGGGTGATGTACCGGCTCGCCTTCACGGCGAAGACAAAGCGGGGCGGAACAGCCTCCCTCCAGCGCCTGAAGGTTTCGGCCTCCGGGAGCCGGTAGAAAGAGTTGTTGATCTCGACGGTGTGAAAGCGCCCGGCGTAGAACCTGAGAAAGTCCGCAACCGGGAGTCCATCGGGATAGAACGGGCCCCTCCAGTGGCTGTAATGCCATCCGGATGTACCGATGTGTATCCCTCCCCGCCGTCTCAATACGCCTCCCGGCGACATCATACCGGCCGGCCAGGAGAACCCACAGGGGGAGCCGGTGGGCTCCCAGCGGGGCGGTGCGGTAAACATGGGGACATCCCTGTCCCCTCCCGTGACTGGACTCCCTACTGCGCGGTCGTCGTGTCACACCAACTCGGGTATCCGGTGGCCCCTTCAAGAAGGCAGGTGCCATCAACACATATCGCCTTGGGATCGCACCGCCTGCCGCAGACCCCGCAGTTGGAGGGGTCCGCATCGAGATCCACGCACTGGCCGGAGCATGCCGTGAGGTCCTTCGCGCAGTCAGACTGACCAGCAGGGGGCCCGATTCGGATATCGGCCTTCACCTTCATGGGCGTCTCCGCCAGGACCTTCTGGTTTGTTTCATACCCCAGGCTGAGCGATGTCACGAGGTAATAGGCCGGAAGGGCCGCGTACGCCAGGATCCCCTTCTGTCTGGGCATCTCCAAGGCCAGATTGTACGACGGAACCATGGGAGTGGCGAGGGACACCCTGGTCCGACTGAGGGCCCCCGGACCGCCGGCCATGAACTCCCTGGTCTCGCTTGCCAGTGTCTGCCCGGACTCGTTCAGCACCGCAAAGGCGGCGAAGACCGGCCCTTCCATCACCGCCCCGGCAGGAAATTCGAAGGAAACATCGAGTTCGACGTGGAGGATGTCATTGTCGCCGAAGGGACCGCTTCCGCAGTCCACGAACGCGCACGGGTCAAAGTAGGTCTGGGCCACCGAGCGGATGGCCGCCGGGTGCCCCGCGTCCCTCATACGGCCCAGGCCCCATCCGTACTCCATCCCGCCGGTGATGAGACGGTCCGGCTGACAGCCCCACCGGCAGGAATATCCCTCCGGGCAAATGAGTAGCGTCGAGGTGTAGACATATTCCTCCGGACACTCGTCTCTGTCGTTGGCGATGCCGTCGCCGTCGATATCATCGTCGCATTCGTCACCCAGCCGGTCACCATCGGTGTCCCTCTGAGTGTTGGCGACATTCGGGCAGTTGTCGCAGACGTCCCCATAGCCGTCGCTGTCGGCATCGGCCTGATCGGCATTGGCGAGGTCCTCACAATTGTCGCTGGTGTCCCTGACACCGTCTCCGTCGTCGTCGTCATCGCATGCATCGCCGATCCCGTCGCTGTCCGCATCCTCCTGGCGCAGATTCGCAGTGGTCGGACAGTTGTCCAATGCATCCACGGTCCGGTCGCCGTCGATGTCGCCACAGGCATCCCCAGGGCCGCCGGGGTCTCCATAATTGTCGCTCTGTCCGGGATTGGAGGCCAGGGGGCAATTGTCCGCCGTGTTGTTGTGGCCATCCCCGTCGATGTCCGGGTCGCACCCGTCCCCGATGCCGTCTCCGTCCATGTCCTCCTGTCTCGGGTTCCGAATGAGGGGGCAATTGTCAGAGACATCGGCCACGCCGTCGGCGTCGTCGTCGACGTCGAAGATATCCTCCGCTCCGTCACAGTCCACATCGGGGTTTCCGACGCCCACGGCGGCGAAGGCGTTCTTGACGCTGCAGCAGTCCCCGTTGGTGATGCCGTGGGAGCCCCTGAGGTCCATGCAGGCATCCCGTATGTCCAGGGCGAGGTCCCTGAAGGCGGGATTCTCTCCCAGCTCATCGGTGACGGTTCGATAGTAGATCCTCATGGCCTTCCTGAAATCGCCCATGCCGGCAACAGGAATGTCGTGGTGGACACCACCGTCCACCATGAGATAGAGAGCCTTGTTGAGGATGCCCAGGTTGTGATAAATGCTCCGCGTTCCATCATAGTCGTCGTAATGGTCTGGATCGCCGCACCGGGGAGGATCAGCGAAATCCCTCCCGCAGCGGTCCGGATCCAGGGCGGCCCGGGAGCCCTCCTCGCCGTGCTGCCAGTCGCAGTCCTTTCCGGAATTGCAACCGACAAAGTAGCCGAAGGCGTCGGCGATGTGCTCCTTGATGGACCCGGCCTCACCCTCCCGATCGAAATCCACGTGGTGACGATGGAAAGAATGGCCGACCTCGTGGCCGATGATGTCCAGGGTTGCCATGCCGTCATCGAAGATATGGACGCTGTACGCCCCGCAGTCCGAGGACTGGGCGTTGGGAAGCGACCCCCAGTCCGAGTCCCTGGCGTGGACGAAGAGGCGGAGGGTGCTGGTGCCCCCGTAAGGCCTGCTGCCGAATACTCCGTGATAGAGATCGTCCACATCCCAGGCGTACTCGTTGCAATCGATGCCGTCCTGATCCGGATCGGCGCAGATGATGGGATCGTGGTAGCAGTAATTGTCGCAGCAGTCCCCGCCGCCCCAAGAGCACCACCAGTCCCAATCGCACCTGCCATGCTCATCGAACCAGCCGTCGGTGCTTGTGCGCCAGAGCCAGCAGAAATTGTGCTCTTCGCCGTTCCCCGTATAGATGTTGAGGTTGAGAATGTCGGTCCGCTCCCGCAGAAAGAGGATCTCCCCAGTCTCCGCGTCGACGAACGCATCGGTCACCGCCCCGGCAGGCGGCATGAAGGTCACTCTCCAGCTCACCCGTGGATTGTGAGGCACCGGCTTGCATGCGGGGCACTCCGGAGCAAAAAGCGCCTCATCGAAGATCCAGAGTTTCACCGGAACCAGAAGGCCAAGCCGTGAGAGATCGGTGACGCTCTTGTCCGCGGCCATAACCCGGCTCATGGCCTCCTGGGGGGAGATACGGAGGTCAGTATCCGTCAGGTCGAGATCAGGCACGTACTTCCCAGAGACATCCTGAAGGACCAGGTTCTTTCCGTCCTCGCCGCGGACCAACCCGAGTTTGATCCAGGAGCCGTAGACCGGAATCCCCTCGTAATATTGCCGGTAGTGGAGATTCCGGAAGGTCTCTCCCGTACGCTTCATGAGCCTCATGTTCTGTTCCGGAGAAGGGATCCGCAGAAGATCAGCATGTGCGCCCAGAAAGGCCGTCCCGAATTCATCTTCCGACGGGCTTGATCCCACATCCAAGTCCAACTGCTGTGCGGAGAGGCCGAGGGCCAGTTCCCGGACCGCGCCGCTGCGGACCCTGGCCTTGAAGACATCCGGATTTGCAATGGACCTGAGGGACCGGAGGGAGCCGGACTGCCGCTCATCCGGCACACCGGCCGCAGCTCCTATAAGCTTTACAGACGACGCAGCCAGGTTGGAGACGAGCCGGCGGGTATGGATCGGACCCGTTCCCTCAAGCAGGACGGCGTAGAGGTTGAACTGGAAGCCGGGGGAAGGTGGGACGACCAGGCTGTAAATCTCACGGACTCCGGAGGTCAGGGCGATGCCTGACCTGGCGGGCACGAAGTCGAAGGAGAGGACCTGCGGCGCCCCCTCGGCGAAGAACAGGAAGACGCCGTCCAGCTCCAGGGCCACATACAGGTCTGCGGTCCCGCCACCCTGGAGAGGGGTGACCTCCACCGCGATGTTCAGGGTATCTCCAGGGAAGTAGGCCGTCCTGAGGCCGGTGAAGGAGAGCCTGGTCTGGACGTCCGCCGCCGCTACAGGCGCCGCTCCCGAAAGACCCGCGAGGATGCAAAAGACCGCCGCCGCCCGGAGTCTTCCGGTGAATCCTCTCTGAGACTGATATGGGTTCATCTCTTCTCTCCTTTTCCCGATGCGGACAACGGCTCGATTGAGCCCACTCCCTCCCCCCGGACCGTTGGACGCGCAGTACGGTATTGCCTGGACAGAGGGCCGGTCGGTATTGAAAAACCCGGCCGCCGCGAATTTCAATCCCGGCATACGCCAGAGACCCGAATGAGACAGGTTCCCTGTTGCGCAATCCGTCATGTAACTTTTCATACACTACACTGCGTCAGGGTTTCAACCATGTCATTCCGTCCGGACGGCGGCCCCGAATGCAGCCCCTGGGAGTCTCCAAGGCATCACCCCGGACCAATTCCCGCTCGGCGTTCTTCCTTTTTCCCCGAAGCCCTTTCCTTTTTTACACGGTTGTGCGAAAATTCTCGTGGAGCGGGTGGGGGAAACTCAAAGGTCGTCTCGCGAAGTCCTTCCCGGCTGTCCAGGCCTTGGGCCGCGATGAACCGCGTCTCAGGCCGTCCGGCGCCCGGATCGCAAGTGTGCTTGAGGGGATGCGGGTCCAGGTTGAGCCCGTCCCGGCACCGGCCAGCCGTACTGTGGACAATCCCAGGAGTACACGATGAAACCCCAAGATCCCGGAACGCAAAAAAGAAAGGCACCGACACTGCGGCGTCTGCTGCGCAACAGGTGGTTTCTCGCCTGTGTTGCGGCTCTGCTGCTCTACACTGTCATAGGCTTTTTTCTGGCGCCGTACCTTGTGACCCGGGCGGTGCCCTGGGTGGCGGAGAAACAACTCAAACGGCAGGCCCGCGTCGGTACGGTCCGCATCAACCCTTTTCTCTTGACGTTCGAGGCCAGGGACTTTCTGCTCTCCGAACCGGACGGCCAGCCCATGGCCGGGTTCGGGCGTCTGTTTTTCGATTTCGAACTGAGCGGCATCTTCCGCTGGGCGTGGACCCTCCGCGAGTTGCACCTGGACAACCCGCTGGTCAACGCGGTGATGGGGGAGGACGGCGTGCTGAACTTCGCGCGTCTCGGCCCGGATGCCCCTTCCGAACCCGACCCGGACCCGGATGCCGAGCCCACGCGCATGCTCCTGCAGAATATCGGGATCACCCAGGGTGAAATCCATTTCACGGACCGGCGGCAGTCGGTTCCGGCCAAGCTGAGCGTACGGCCCCTGAACATCGAACTGAAGGACATCTCCACCCTCCCCGACCGCCGGGGGCCCTATTCCCTAGCCGCCCATCTCGGGGATGGGGGGTTGATACGCTGGTCCGGGGATATCGAGCTGAACCCGTTCCGCTCCCGTGGAGATCTGAGCTTCGAAGACATACCGGTAACCACGCTGTGGGAGTTTGTTCGGGACAGCCTCAAGATCGCCCCTCCCGACGGCCTCATCGGCATCCAGGGCACCTACGCCCTCGACCTCAGTGCCACATCCCCGCAGTTCACCCTCGAAGGCCTGGGGTGCCGGCTTGCCGGCCTTGAGCTCGGCCTCGACGGCGAGGGCGGCCGCCTCCTCGACCTCAAGGAGGTCAGGGTGGACGACACCCGTTTCGACCTCGGATCCCAGAGCCTGGAGATCGGAAAACTTGCCTTCAGCAGCGGCTCCGCCAGGATTGCCGTGGACCCTGAGGGCACCCTCAACCTGCTCCGGGTCCTCCGGAACGGCCCCGCCGGGGCCGAGCCGGTGGAAGAGCCCCGGAACGGGCTGCAGGAGGAGACGCCGGACGACCAGGGTCGGGGCTGGGATATCGGTGCCGCGGCGGTGGAGATAGATGGGATCGCCATTTCCTATCTGGACCGGAGCAGGACCCCGGAATTCTCCGCCGAAATCGGCTCGATCGGTGTGAACGGAACGCTCGCGGCCCGATTCGGGGCCGAGGAGCCCTCGGTGCGCCTGAAAGGACTCTCGTCCCTGCTGGAGGATCTACGCATGTCCGAGGCGGACGCGGCCGCTCCCCCCATAGAGGTGGAACGGATCGTGCTGGAAAACGGCGCATTCGATCTGGGGCAGCAGACCTTCACGGCGTCTCGCATCGGCCTTGAGGGCGGGGACATCGAGGTGTCGCGCAACAAAACGGGGGAGATCAACCTGGCCGTGTTGTTCTCCCCTCCGGAGGCGCCCGCCGTCCAGGCCGAGGCCGTGGAGACGGGAAGTCCCTGGAAGTTCTCAGTCCAGGCGATTGATCTTTCGAATTTCGCCACCGCGTTCAGCGACCAGACAGTGAAGGCACAGGGGCCTGTGGTCCACCTCGACCCGTGGAGTGTCCAGCTCCGCGACGTCGACGGCGTGTCGCCGAGTGCCTTCCATGTGGAGTGCGCCGTCGAGCAGGGGGGCAAGGTCGCACTGCAGGGGACCGTCGATCCGGGGAAGGGGTCCGTCGAATCCCATGTGGAGGTGAAAGACCTGGCCCTGACCCCGGCCCAACCCTATCTGGGGCAGGTGGCCGCTCTCACGCTCCGCTCCGGGACCGCTTCCACCCGGGGCAGGCTCCTCTACGGTATGAATGCGGCCGGAGCCGGGCTTGTCTACGACGGGGACTTGAAACTGGCCGGACTGAAGATCACCGAACCGGACAAGGACGAAACCTTCTTCGGGTGGCACGCGCTGAACGCGGCGGCGCTCAAATTCCGGCTGGATCCCGGACTGATCGAGATCCCGGAAATCGAGCTCGTGAAGCCTGCGGGGAAGCTTGTGATCGCCGAGGACGGCTCGGTGAATGTCGTCAAGGTGATGAAGACTCGGTCCGATGTCGTCGAGACGGCTGCCAGCGGCGCAAAAGAAGAAAACAGCGAATCATTCCCTGTGCGCATCCGCAGGCTGCTGGTCAAGGGCGGAGACGTGTTCTTTGCCGATCTTAGCCTCATGCCCCGGTTTGCCACCAGGATCCAGCAACTCCAGGGCGCAGTGGTGGGGATATCCTCTGCCCGGAATTCACGGGCACAGGTGGACCTCCGGGGACAGGTGGACAAGTACGGCACGGTGGCCATCAACGGTGAAATCGACACCTTCGATGCCAAGGCATTTACGGACATCTCCATGATCTTCGAAAATGTGGAGATGACCACACTGTCGCCGTATTCCGGCAAGTTCGCCGGCCGGAGGATCGATTCCGGAAAGCTTTCCCTGGACCTCGACTATCAGATCGAAAACGCCCAGATGCTGGGGGAAAACCAGATCGTGGTCGAGAGCCTTGAACTGGGGGAACGGGTGGAGAGCCCCCAGGCGGTGAACCTGCCCCTGGATCTTGCCGTGGCCCTGCTGGAGGACAGCCGCGGGGTCATCGATATCGGGCTCCCGGTGAAGGGCGATCTCGGCGACCCTCAGTTCAGCTTCGGGCATCTCATCGGCAAGGCCCTGATGAACTTCATCATGAAGATCGTCTCCTCACCATTCCGGGTCCTCGGCGCCCTGCTCGGCTCGGATAGCGAAGGCCTCGACGCAGTCGCCTTTGAACCCGGCCAGGCGGCGGTGCCGCCGCCGGAGGCGGAGAAGCTCCACAGGCTGGCCCAAGCCTTGCTGAAACGCCCCAACCTCCGGCTCGAGGTCCAGGGCCGTTACAGTCCCTCGGCGGACGGATCCGCCCTCAGGGCCCTGGCACTGAGGCGCGCCCTGGCGGCGCAGCTCGGGGCCAAGCTGGAACCGGAAGAGGATCCAGGACCTGTGGACTACGGCAATCCCGACACGGAGAAGGCCCTCGATGCCATATTCCGAGAGCGACTGGGAAAACCCGCCCTGAAGAAGTTCAAGGCCTCGCTTGAATCAGATGGCGGCAAGGAGGAAACCCGGGACCCCGGGCGCGTGTCCAAGGCCCTCTTCGCCCGCCTGGCCGAGGCGGAACCCCTGCCCGAGACGGCGCTCCCTGAGCTGGCCCAGGCCAGGACTCGGGCCATCGTCGAGAACATGACCGGCCAGGACGGCATCACCGTGGACCGGCTGGTGGTGAAGGCTCCAGAGGCCGTGGGAGAGGGAGGTCCCGTGACGGCCAGGCTCATCCTGGGAGTGGCCGGGAAAGCCTCCTGACCGGCTCTCAACGCCCCCCCCACGCCACCTCTGTCCCCGCTCTGGAGCACCGTTCTCCTTCCGCCGGGAAAAGGTGCGTTCCCTGTCCGGCCATGTCCTGTGCGGCGGAGATCCCCATCATGGACGGAGCTGACGCGCAGGCCGCCCACCCCTGCGAAGAGAAAAATTGCTCGCGGCACGGGCAGGGCCCGCCCGATGCCGCGGAGGGATGCTCTGCGGTCTTTCCCTGCGGCGTTCCATCTGCCCCGGACCCTGGACCGACTGACCGACCACGGCTTTCGTGCGGTGACAACGGCGCGTCCGAAGGGTATATTGTTCACCGGGTGGGTTTGATTCAAGGGAAAAAACGTTGGGCTTTGATGCGTTTTCACGGAATCGCATCGGCGGAGATGTTTCTGAAGCGCATCCCCAGGGGGGAAACTTATGAAAAAAAGACCCGACGGACACCAGACGGCACCGACAAAATCGGCTGCGGGGCAGGCGGCGGACCCGGTCTGCGGCATGACCGTAGATCCGGCGTCCACAGATTTCAAAACGCCGTACCGGGGCGTGGAATACTCTTTCTGCAGCAAACACTGTCTTGAAACATTCGTGCAAGACCCCGAGCGTTACACCGGAGTTACGAGAGATGGAGGGGCTTCCACCAGGCCGGTCGCCTGCCGGCATTGCGTTTCCGGCGACGCCTCACGGCCGCGAACCGGCCAGTCTCGGCCGGGAGGATACACCTGCCCAATGCACCCGGAAGTGGTTCAGGACAACCCCGGGGCGTGCCCCAAATGCGGCATGGCGCTCGAACCCGATACGGCCACGGCAGAGACCGAGGAGAACCCCGAGTACTCGGACATGACCCGGCGGTTCCGGATCAGTCTTGTCCTGACCCTCCCACTTTTTCTCATCGCCATGTCGGAGCACATCCCCGGCCTGGCAGGCCTCGGAGGAATCGTCTCCCCCAGAATACTCAACCTGGTAAAGATGGTCCTCGCGGCCCCGGTCGTCCTCTGGTGCGGCCTGCCCTTCCTCATCCGGGGATGGACATCAATCCGGACAAAGAGCCCGAACATGTTCACCCTGATCGGCATGGGCATCGGCGTGGCATTCGGGTACAGCGTGGTCGCCACCCTCGCCCCGGGCATCTTTCCCGGGGCCTTCCGCGACGCCCGGGGCGCCGTCGCGGTCTATTTCGAGGCTGCCGCGATGATTACCCTGCTGGTGCTGCTCGGGCAGGTCATGGAACTTCGGGCCCGGAGCCGCACGTCCGGTGCGATCAAGGAGCTCCTGGGCCTGGCGCCCCGGACCGCACGGGTGGTCCGCGACGGAGGCGTTGAAGAAGACGTCCAGCTGGACGAAATCATGCCGGGCACACGGCTTCGGGTGCGGCCCGGTGAAAAGATCCCCGTGGACGGAATCGTCATGGAAGGCACGACCACGGTGGACGAGTCCATGATAAGCGGAGAGGCGATCCCCGTGGCAAAGGGTCCGAGCGACCAGGTCATCGGAGCCACCGTGAACGGCACTGGCACCATAGTCATCAAGGCCGAACGTGTGGGCAGCGAGACCATGCTCGCCCGGATCGTCAGGATGGTCAGCGACGCCCAGCGAAGCCGGGCACCAATCCAGCGTGTGGCTGATGCGGTGGCAGGCTATTTCGTGCCTGCCGTAGTGCTGACCGCCATGGTCACCGCGGTAGTCTGGGGAATCCTGGGGCCGGAGCCCAGGATGGCGTACGCCTTGGTGAACGCCGTAGCGGTCCTGATCATCGCCTGCCCTTGTGCGCTGGGCCTCGCCACCCCCATGTCAATCATGGTGGGCACAGGAAAAGGGGCGAGTGCCGGCGTCCTCATCAAAAACGCCGAGGCCCTGGAGGCCTTTGAAAAGATCGACACCCTGGTTGTAGACAAGACCGGGACCCTGACCGAGGGCCGCCCGCGACTGGTTTCCGTGATCCCCGCCGGGGGGTTCAGGGAATCCGAACTCCTCGCTCTCTCGGCAGGCCTGGAACAGGGGAGCGAACATCCCCTGGCGGACGCGATTGTCGGCGGTGCCCGGGACCGCGGGGTATCCCCTGACAAAAGTGAGCGTTTTCAGGCCGTCGCCGGTAAAGGTGTGCGAGGCACCGTGCGGGGCCTGGATGTCGCCCTCGGGACCGGGCGGCTTCTCGAAGAGATGGGAATCCCTCCGGGCGGACTCGACGAACGGGCGACGGCCCTGAGGCAGGCGGGGCAGACTGTGATGTTCGTGGCGGTCGAGGGGAGACCCGCAGGTCTCCTGGGAGTAGCCGACCCCATCAAGGAGACAACGCCTGAGGCCATTCGGACGCTTCACCTCGAGGGTATCCGCATAGTCATGCTCACCGGCGACAGCCGGGAGACGGCCCTTGCAGTGGCCAGAAAGCTCGAAATAGACGAGGTTCAGGCTGAGGTCCTGCCGGATCAGAAGGCCGAGGCCGTCCGGCGGCTTCAGGCTGAGGGACGGCGGGTGGCCATGGCGGGGGATGGCATCAACGACGCGCCCGCCCTGGCCGTTGCGGAAGTGGGTATCGCCATGGGCACGGGAACCGACGTCGCCATGGAAAGCGCCGGAATCACTCTGGTGAAGGGTGACCTGCGGGGAATCGCCAAGGCGCGCCGACTGAGCCGGGCCACCATGCGGAATGTCCGGCAGAACCTCTTCTGGGCCTTTGTCTACAACTCGCTCGGAGTGCCCATCGCTGCCGGGGTGCTGTATCCCTTCATCGGACTGCTTCTGAGCCCCGTCATCGCCAGTGCGGCCATGAGTTTCAGCTCCGTGTCGGTCATCGCCAACGCCCTGCGGTTGAGAAGACTCGTTCTCTAGCCTGGCAGACGATCGAAAAACCCAGGTCTGTGGCAATCCCGCTACTCGCCGGCTCGTACTTCGAGGCCCTTCAGAGATGCTTCGGATTTACGCTTTCGTGCAACACCTCAAGCGGATCCCGGGCGGCCCCGGGGTGCGCAGGGCCACTCGCCTTCGGCGCGGCGGCTTCGCGCAATGGCCGCAATGGGCTTGCCCTTCTGAAGGAACGCTGTAAGAATAGGACATTCGACCGGCCGGAGCGATGCTCGTGCAACCCTCAGCGCCAAGACGGGGCCCGCGTTCCGGAGGCTGTCTCGAAAAAAATCTTCAATGGGGAAAGGGGATGAAACGACCGCCGAGCCTGATTGCAGCCATGACCCCGTTTCCCTACTCGGTGGGCCTCCACGATTCTGTCGAGCAGGTCCAGGGACTGATGGAACGGCACCATGTCCGCCATCTTCCCGTCACGGAGGGACGGACCGTGGTCGGTCTGATAACGGATCGGGACCTTCAGGCCGTCCTGGGGGCGTCGGGTTCGAGTCTAGAAGGGGCCAGACCCTTGCTTGTGAAAGATCTGCAAATGCGCGATCCGTACGTGGTCGAACTCAACGCGCCGATGGAAAAGGTACTGTCCACCATGGCGGAACGGCATGCCGACGCGGCGGTGGTAACCCGGGAAGGCAAGTTGGCCGGCGTGTTCACGTGGGTGAACGCGTGCCGCTGTTTTGCCGAATACATCCGGCACGGCTTTCCCAAGCGGGGGGACGACGAGGTGGCCTGAAGTCTGGGCCGGCCGGGACAGCGGCGGCGACTGCCGGAGGAGAGGCGGCACCTGATCACGGGGTTTGGCACAGCCCCAATACTGCAACGCCCCGGAAGCCTTGGCCCTTGCCCCTCCTATCGCACGGCCGGCACGTCCTAGACAAAGGCCATGAATTTCTCCTTTTTCGCCTTGCAGACCGGACAGTTTTCCGGTGCTTCCCCCTCCAGGGTATATCCGCAGACGCTGCACACCTGAACCGGTCCCAGGTCGGGGTCTTTTCCCGCACCCACGGCCGCCGCCGCCTTTTCGAACAGGGCCTTGTGCATCTTCTCCGTGGCGTAGGACCATTCGAAGCTGCGCTGCGCCCCCTTTTCACCCTGCAACCTCGCGACCTCGATATAGGCCGGATACATCTCCTCGACTTCGAATGTCTCACCGGCGATGGCCAGCTGGAGGTTCTTCGCTGTATTGCCCGGGCCGAACGCGCCCATGCTGTTTGCCACAAAGCCGCCGTCCAAATGCCTCAGCTCGCGATAGTGGTCCCCGGCGTGGACGTATTCTGCCTCGGAAATGGCCCGGAACAGCCGGGCTACATTCGTGTAACCCTCCTTCTCCGCCTGACCGGAAAAATGCCGGTACCGCATGTGGGCCATGCTTTCTCCTCCGAAGGCGTTGATCATGTGTTGTTCCGTCGTCTGTTTCATGGTTTCCTCCGATTGTCCTCATAGTTTGTTCTGAGATAAGCATTCCGGCCCTTATTGTCACCAACGCATCCTGAACGAAGATGCAAATTGCCCGGAGAAGGAGGCGACGGGCCCCGGTCACGTGCCGCAACAGAAATGGGCTCAGAAATGACGGTCCGATCTTTGGAGTCTCATGCATGGACAGCCGCCCCCGAAATTCTCAGGGTGGAATCATTGTATTGGTGATTGACAGGGCCGGCGCCATCATCTTAACTGTGCTCCTGTCTTGACGACACCACGCGGGACATGATGTCTTTCGAACATCCGCAGCCCTCGATCTTCCTCCGTTGGGGTTCTATTGTCAGCCGCTCTCCAGAGAAATTGCTGTAATGAAAAAACGAATCATCCTCACCATCGCCGGGCTCTTCTTGGTCGTCGGTATCATGGGAGGGATCAAGTTCTTTCAGATCCGCCGGATGATCGGACAGGCCAGTGAGTTCACGCCTCCCCCGGAGACCGTCACGACGGCCGAGGCACGCACCGAGTCCTGGGAAGTCCTGCTGGCCTCGGTCGGCTCACTCGCCGCTGTTCAGGGGATCACAGTGGCCGCCGAGCTGCCCGGAAAGGTGGTACGGATCGCCTTTGAACCGGGCGCCATGGTGAAGAAGGACGCCCTGCTGGTGGAACAGGACACCTCCTCGGAAAAGGCCAGGCTCCCCGGCGCAGAGGCCGTTGCCGCCCTGGCAAAGCTCGACCTGGAGCGGAAGAGGAAGCTCCTGTCTCAGGGCATCATCGCCCAGGCCGAATACGACAACGCCGAGGCCCGTTCCAGGGACGCCGAGTCCCAGGCAGATGAAATCAGGGCCAATATCGAAAAGAAGACCGTACGGGCTGCCTTCTCCGGGAGGCTCGGCATCCGGCTGGTCAACCTGGGACAGATCCTCAAGGAAGGAGACCAGATCGTTTCCCTCCAGGCACTGGACCCCATTTTTGTGAATTTTTCCCTTCCCCAGCAAGAGGCAGGCCGGATCCGGCCGGGCCTCACTGTGCGGATCACAAACGACGCCCTAAGGGACGAGGCCATCCAGGGAAAAATCACTGCGATCAATCCGGATGTCGACCCCGCGACCCGGAACATAGGGGTCCAGGCGACGGTGCCGAATAACGGGGAGAGGCTTCTACCCGGGATGTACGTCGACGTTGCCGTGGTACTTCCGGCGCGCGATCAAGTCCTGATCGTGCCGGCCACATCTATTCTTTACGCCCCATACGGCGACTCTGTGTACGTTGTGGAAGAAAAAGAGAGTGGACCCGGCGGGCAGCCCAGAAACGTCCTCCGCCACAAGTTCGTGCGGATCGGGGAAAGACGGGGTGACTTTGTTTCGGTCCTCTCGGGAGTCAAGGAAGGAGAAACCGTGGTGAGTACAGGGGCATTCAAGCTGCGCAACGGGCAGACTGTGATTGTCGACAATACCCTCGCGCCTGCATTCAGACTCGATCCCAGACCGAGCGACGAGTGATCCCGGGCCTTCGCGTCGCATGGGAGCGGGGAGGCTCCGGCGAGACCTCAGTCACGGCTTTGCCGGCACCGTGAACGTCACCGATCTCTTCATCCGCCGTCCCGTCGTCGCCTGGGTGGTGAGTCTCCTGATCGTCATCGCAGGCCTGCAGGCGATCCGCTCGGTCAACGTCCGCCAGTTTCCCAGAAGCGAAAATTCGACCGTCACCGTCACCACGATCTACGTCGGGGCGAGCGCCGAACTTGTGCGGGGATTTATCACCACTCCACTCGAGCGAGCGATCGCGGCCGCAGACGGGATCGACTACATCCAATCCGAGAGCGCCCAGGGAATATCGACCATCAGGGTCCGCCTCGAACTCAACTACGATGCGACCAGGGCTCTCGCGGAAATCAGCTCCAAGGTGGATCAGGTCCGCAATGACCTGCCCTACGAGGCCGAAGTGCCTACTATCAATATTGAGTCAGCCGACAGCGAATTCGCTTCGGCGTACCTCAGTTTCACCTCCGACGTCCTCCTCCAGAACGAAATCACCGACTATCTGATCCGCGTGGTGCAGCCCCGTCTCTCTGCCGTCCCGGGGGTGCAGCGGGCCGACATACTCGGCGCCCGCACCTTCGCCATCCGGATCTGGCTCGACCCACGGCGCATGGCCGCCCTGAACATCAGCCCGGTGCAGGTCCGTCAGGCCCTGGCCGCCAATAATTACCTGGCCGCCCTCGGCCGGAGCAAGGGTTCCCTCATCCAGATGAACCTGACCGCCGACACGAACCTGCGTTCTGTCCAGGAATTCAAACGTCTCGTCGTCCGCCAGGAGGCGGGAGCCCTCGTGCGAATAGAAGACATCGCGGAGGTGACGCTGGGCGCCGAGGACTACGATGCCGAAGTGCGGTTCTCGGGCCAGAAGGCGGTCTTCATGGGCATCTGGCCCCTGCCCAACGCCAACTCCCTTGATGTGATCGCCGCGGTGAGCTCTGAGATGGAAAACATCCGGAAGGAGCTACCAGGCGGCATGGAAGCGAAGATCGCCTACGACGCCACGGACTACATCAAAAACGCTATCCGGGAGGTGCTCAAGACCCTGGGTGACACACTGCTCATCGTGGTCGTCATCATCTTCCTGTTCCTTGGTTCCCTGCGTGCCGTCGTGATACCCGTGGTGGCCATCCCCATGTCCCTCATCGGGGCCGTCTTCCTCATGCAAGTCTTCGGCTTTTCCCTCAACCTGCTCACTCTCCTTGCCATCGTGCTCTCGGTGGGGCTCGTTGTGGATGACGCCATCGTCGTGGTCGAAAACGTGCAGCGGCACCTCGGTCTGGGAGAGAGCCCCGGGGACGCGGCCTTAAAGGCCGCTCGGGAACTCGTGGGCCCAATCGTCGCCATGACGGTGACCCTGGCCGCCGTATACGCCCCCATCGGCTTCCAAGGCGGGCTGACCGGATCGCTTTTCCGGGAATTTGCCTTCACTCTTGCCGGCGCCGTCACGATCTCCGGAGTCGTCGCCCTCACCTTGTCTCCTGTGATGTCGGCCAAGATACTCAAACCCGGGGCCCAGGAACGCGGACTTTCAAGGCGAATCGCCCGCGATTTCGGCAGGTTCAGATCCGCATACGGACGGTGGCTCGATGTCACCCTGATGACACGGCCGGCAGTCTTTTTGGTGTGGACTGCGGCGGGCCTCCTGACCGTCCCCATGTTCACCATGTCCCCGAGGGAGCTTGCCCCAGCCGAGGATCAGGGGGTGATTTTCGGAATTCTCGACGCTGCCGCCGACTCGACGCTGGATCAGACGAGCATCTATGCCGCAGCCGCCAACCGGGCATTCTTCAGCGTACCCGAGACTGATTTCACATTCCAGGTGACCTATCCCACATCGGGTTTCGGCGGTATGGTAGTCAAACCCTGGAACGAACGCCAGCGCACCGTTTTCCAGATCCTGCCTGAAGTCCAGCAAAAGCTGCATGCCATCCCGGCGATCCAGATGTTCCCCGTCCTCCCTCCCGCCCTCCCCGGGGGAGGACAGTTCCCGGTGGAATTCATCCTGGCCTCCACGGCGGAGGTGGCCCAGATCCTGGAGTTCGCCGGGACGATCCAGCTCGCGGCCATCCGGAGCGGGTTGTTTGCCTTTCCGCCCATCATCGACGTGAAAATGGATCAACCCGAGGCGCAATTCGTCATCGACCGGAACATGGTGGCTGCTCTCGGCCTCGACCTCGCAAATGTCGGAGCCGACATCGGAGCCATGGTGGGAGGCGACTACGTAAACCGCTTCGACATCGCCGGCCGCAGTTACAAGGTGATCCCCCAGATCCGGCGTGTGGACCGATTGAGTCCGGCACAGCTCCGCAACATTTACGTGACAGGCCCAAATGGACAACTCGTTCCCCTCGGCACCGTCGCTGAAATCCGCGAATACACCGGACCGCGCTCACTGAACCGCTTCCAGCAGCTCAACGCCGTCAAGCTGAGCGGAGTGGCTGTACGCCCCCTGGACGAGGCCCTGCACTTTCTCGAAGCCGAGGCCGCCAGGATCCTGCCCAAGGGGTACACGCTGGACTATACAGGAGAATCGCGCCAGCTCCGCAGCGAGGGAAATCGGTTTCTTCCGGCCTTCACCCTGGCGGTCGTGCTCATATTTCTCGTTCTCGCGGCCCAGTTCAACAGTTTCCGGGACCCATTCGTCATCCTGGCAGGCTCCGTGCCCCTTGCCATGTTCGGTGCACTCATCTTCACATTCCTGAAAATTCCTGACCCCAGCGTAAACTTCTGGACCGATGGATGGACCACCACTCTCAATATCTATTCCCAGGTCGGCCTGGTGACCCTCGTGGGCCTGGTTTCGAAAAACGGTATCCTCATCGTGGAATTTGCCAACCGGCTCCAGAAACAGGGTCTTCCCAAATCCGAGGCGGTGCGGGAAGCCGCGATGATCAGGCTGCGCCCTGTTCTCATGACCACTGCAGCCACCATCGCGGGACACTTTCCGCTGACACTGGTGACGGGGGCTGGGGCCGCGGCCAGAAACTCAATCGGTCTCGTTCTTGTAGGGGGCATGGCTGTAGGGACCCTGTTCACGCTCTTCGTTGTCCCTTCGATCTACCTCCTCGTGGCCCGTGAACATTCGAGCGGTCCCGTCCCGGAAGCCGGCGACAATGAGACATGAATACGAAAAAGCCCGCGCAGAAAGGCAAACGGCCCCGGATTGCCCGGTTCGGCGGGCATGCCCCGCCCGTCGCCCGTTTCGGCCCCGAAAGGCGGGAAAATTGCAGGCCTGCGGGCGTCTGTCAGTAATAAAGTTGAGGTGCTGGCCTTGGGAGAAGGAAACTCACCGTCAATTCTGACTATGGACTCCTCCGGCCCGACCGGAGAAATTGACGCATCAGAGGAGGACTGTACAATGAACGAGAGGACGATTCGGTTCAAATACGTGTACCCTGAGGATTACCGGCCGGTCTATTCCAATTCGGTGTATGGAGGTTTTTCCCCCAGAGGCGAGTTTGAGATCCATTTTCTCTATGACCGTGCCCCCTTGCCCGACAGCGGCGAGATCTTCGCCCAGGACGACCGGCAAGCCAGAGAACAGGCACGGTACGGACCCTTCAACGCGCTCCATGTGGTCCAGGCAGGTGTGATCATGGATTATGATTCGGCAAGACGGCTTCATGCATGGCTCGGGGAGAAGATCCAGACTTACGAGACCGCCGCAGGGGCTACAAAGGGAGCTGCACGCAAGGGTCCCCTCCAGTAGGTGGCGGTGGCTCTGAGGGGGCCTCAGCATGAGAGTGACGATAGCGACATGAGCAGATTCTTCGTGCGCCTCGGTACAACGGCTTGGGTCCTGTTTCTTGGACTGGCGCTCCTCTGCCTTCTCGTCGAAACCGTGATGGGCTTCGGACCGTCTCGCCTGGCCTGGAAGTTCATGATCATCGTGCTGGGCGGCGGCGGGCTGGCATGCTTCGCTCTGGGCACCGTGGCGACCATCTGGGAGCGGCGATAAAAGACAGAAGGACCACTATGAGCGGGCTGGACGATTTTTTGAGAAAATACCGGCACGACAGGGAACAATTTCTCCAGACCGGGCTCCTGTGGGAGGACCTGCTCGAAATCAAGGATCGGCATGAATCCCAGACCAAAGGATTCAGGGAAGCTGGCATGGCGATGGCAGGCACTTTGCTGGAATGCGGTGCAGTTCACTCGGTTCGCTGCAGGATCAAGGATCCCGAGCACCTCATGGAAAAAATCGTGCGGAAGACCTTCAGTGATCCGAATTTTGGCTGCACCGTGACAAACTACCGTGAAAAGATTAGAGACCTCATCGGCGTGCGGGCCGTGCATCTTCTCAGGGAGGAATGGCCGGCGGTACACGAATTCATTCAGAAAACCTGGCGTTTTCTCCAAGAACCGACGGCGAAGGTTCGAAAGGGCGAGGTAGGGGAATGGACCGACCGGTACCGGAGAAACGGGTGCAAAGTGGAGGAGCACAAATTCGGCTATCGAGGAGTCCATTACAAGGTGCTAGTGACCGTGGAAGGAAGGGCCCAATCTGCGGAAATCCAGGTCAGAACACTTTTCGACGAGGGTTGGAGCGAGATCGACCACAGGGTGAGATACCCTTACGACAGGGACAACCCCGTCCTTCTCCCATACCTGAACATCCTGAACCGGCTCACCGAGATGGCGGATCAGACGGGCTCCTATGCCGTCGTGCTCAAGGAGGCCCTGGACACTTACGAAGACTGCATGGAACAGGAGAGAAAGAGGAGGGACGATCTGCTCGAACGGATCGGGCGCTCCGGCATCGATCCACAGGAAAAGGAGGACCTCACGGCGGTCATGTCCCGAATGGAGTTTCACACTCTTAAGGACATCGCGCACTTCGTCTGGGAAAATCTCACGGCAGACAACCCGAGAAGGACCGCCGCGGAGGCACTGCTCTCAAGGCCTTCAAGCGATTCCGACCCCCGATCCGGTTGAGGGGGAGGGATGGAAACAGCGACAATGGACGAGGGGCGAAAGAAAGAGGGAGTCCATCCCGTTCTCGGAGGACGAGGGCAGGCGGATACAGTGGTGGGCATCCTTTTGCCGCGCTCCGCCGACGCCGACGCAATCTACGCCCTTGGCATACAGCCTGCGTGCCGGGAGGTGAAGGTCTGGTGCGAGCGCATCGAAGCGGAAGGAGCCGGAGCAGGGAGGGCATCCGTGTCACCTGGACCTATGGAGCGGAGGCTTGCCGTGGTGGCGGACATGACCGGGCGGGATCCGTGGGTCATCTCCCGGAGCGATTGGGCCGGCCGCCTTGGAATACCCCTCGTCCTCCTCGTCAGGAATGGAGAGGCGAGTCAGGAAGAACTCGCTTCACACCCCAGCGTCGTAACCTACGGGAACGCGTCTGACATCGTCCCCGGCCTGGTCCGGGAACTGCAGAAAATATTGGACAAAGCCCTGGTCCCGTCGCCCTCCGCCGGACCGGCGATCCGTTTTGCAGTGCAGGGACGATCCCTTGGCAACTATCCCACCATACCCGTCGCCCTGCTCACCACCGAGTCAGAGGAGGTCAGACTGACCCTGAACGCCTTTTCAAGGTCTGAGAGGTCTTCCGCCGCACAGCAGTGCTTCCGTTTCGCCCTTCGGACCTCGGACCAACTGACGGTATATTCGGTACCGGAACAGGACCACGGCCAGCGAAGAACCGGATGGCCACGGGTGGGCGGGATGCAACTCTTTCCGGAGAACGTGATGTTGGCTCTGGACGGCGGGACATCCCTGCTCCTCATTCTTGCCACAACCGGAACGCCGTTTTCCCTGGGGCGGACGGAACATCTTATTCTGAGCGCCTTTTTCGAGTCCGGAACCCGGGACTATCCCTTCCGGCTGCGAATCGTCCCTCCTGCGATGTTCCGGTAACCTGCCGCGCTGAGATGCCGCAGGGAAAGCGGGAAGCCGGTGCCCGGAAGAAGGGGCCCATCCGGGCACCGGTCCAGCCGAGGCGTGCTGCCATTGCCGTGAACGGGCCGCTGATATGAGGACGGAATCCCCCCGCGATTCTGACTCGAGAGAGAGGGCTGTATGGCGCAAAAACGTCTGCGAAAGATCTTGCTCACCGTTGTCGCTCTCACGGGATCTGCGGCCCTTCTGGGGGAGACCCTGCTCTTCGTATACTGTCTTTCCCATCTTGCCGGAGGACAGCCCGGGCAATCCGCGGATCTGATAGCTGTCTTTGCAGGGGCCCCCGGTCGTATTGCCAGGGGCATCGAACTCGCCAGGCAAGAATTCGCTCCCAATTTCATCGTGTCCCCCACAGGACCGACCCAGAAGGCGCAGTACGCCAGGCTGCTTGCCGCAGCAGGATGCCGGGTGTGGCCCCAGCCGTTTGCCGCCTCCACGTTCGAGGACGCGCACTACGTCGCGGGGACGATCCGGGAGCAGGGATTTCGATCGGTGATCCTTGTGACGTCCTGGTGGCACGTGCCCAGGGCCTATCTGCTGCTGCGCCTTCAGCTGTTTGGAGGCGGCGTCCAGGTCATGGTCCTGCCGTCCAGCGAGGTTCCGGGTACCATGGACGCGCTTAGAGATCCTGACATCTGGAGAGAGGCTGTAAAAATCTGGGGTAGCCTGGCGGAATGGATGCTCAAAGATTTGGGATTCGTGGCGATGGGGGATCCAGTGGAACTTGACCGGATATTCTCGCGTCCGGTCCGGGAGATGTGCCCTGCCTGATTCCAAGGCTGAGCGTGCCGAATCGCCGGAACAGAACAATTCCGCCCGAGGCGGGGGAACGGGCACCCTCCGCCCTCGGAACATCCGCCCCCGGCTGCCTGGGGAACGGATTCTCGAAACGTATCCGCTCGCTCCCGCCGAGGGCAAAGGCAAGCACATCTCCCCTGTCTCCGGCGGCACGGGCATCAGCCGCAAGATTCTGTTGAAGTGTCCGGCCGGGGATTATATGCTGTTTCTTACCGAAGGATGCCTCACGTTGAAAGGTTCCCGAAAGGAAATGCACACGGCGGGAAGACTTGTCGCCCGGGGAGGGGGGATGGCTACCAGGGACAACCTGTCCGGTGGCTTCTCGATGCCCTGCGCGAATACGGCGGCAGCGGCCGCGTGGGGGATCTCGGAGTACGTGTGGGAAAGACACCGGAGCGAAATCCAGACCTCGGGAGATCTCCTCTATACGTGGCAGTTTGAGATACGGCGCGTCGCTGTGGAACTGATCGCAGCCGGAAAGATACGGCACGGGGAGTTGCAGCATGAGTGCTGTGCGAACCCTGTGAGCAGTTACTGGAAAACGGCTCCAAGGGATTTCTCGAACTGCCGTGAACGTACGGGGAAAAGCGGTGGGGGGCTGATCGCAATTGAAAAGGCCCAGTGATCCCCGAGGCGACGAAAAAAGAAAGTCCGGCGGGGCTTTGCGGAAAAAAAATTGGGCCGATCGCCACGAAACAGAGAGGTCCGGCGCTTGGGGAAAGCGGGGGAGATGACATACTGACATTTTGTGATATTTGACAAACAGGGGCACCGGGGTCAAGTTTATTCCTATGAAGGCGGCCGTGGCGCCCCTGAGGGCCGCAAGCCGCTGCTCTATGACCGCGGCTGCGGGAGACAACACAAAACAAGGAATACGGAGGGAACACTATGAGAAAATGGGGGTTTGGTCTTTTGTTCTGTGCAGCGCTACTGCATCTTGCGGCAGCGGTCTCGGCAGCCGCGACGGTGGATGTCTCCATGGCCGGGTTGCGTTTCGTCCCGGCCACGGTAAGCATCACTGCGGGTGACACGATCAGATGGGTGAACGAGGACAGCGTGGCCCACACAGTCACGAGCGGCGATGCCTGCATCGCTGACGGCCTGTGGAGTTCAGGGACCGTGGCCCCGGGAGAGATTTTCGAGAGGGTCTTCAACGAAACGGGTCGGCACCCCTATTTCTGTGAGCTGGACGCCCATTGCTCCGCCTTTGGCATGGCCGGTGCCGTGGTGGTGAACGACCCCCTCCCGGTCATGTCCGACCCTGCTGGACAGATGGGTTTTGTGTATCCCCCCCAGGTGAGCCCGATCATGAGCGGAGACCCCGCTGCAGCCAGACCCATCGGCCTGGGCCCAGTGGCGGAAGGAGGCGTCATCATGGGCCTGCGGGTGAATCTCGCCAGTTTCCTTCAGCCGGTAGACGTCTACTTCGCCATTGTTCTCTCCCCGGAGGCCGTATTCTTCCTGAAGCCCGACGGGACATTCCAGGCTGCGTCCGAGGGGCTGGTGCCATGGCGGCCCGCCTCTCTCGGGGGTTTTGACGTGAGTCTCTTCGGAAACGTTTCCGTGGAAGGATTTCCTCCAGGGACATACCAGTTCCTCCTAGGGGCGGCCACTGCAGGAAGCCTTGCAAACTTCTACCTCTGGACGACGTACTTCGTGATCCCGGCCCCGTGATGCACCGGGCGGCTGCCGGCCCCACCAGTGTGGAACGGAGGGGCCGGCCCCTTCTTTGTGGAATTCCGGAGCGTGTCCCCGGAACGGACACCGGTCCGGCAGTGCGCATATTGCGGCCGCAGTGTTTTCGGAACTCCGGCTCACCGTGCCAGAAATGCTTCCTTCCTCCAGTCCGTCGGAACTGGCATCCATGCCCACACACACGCCGCCAGGACCAGGCCCCCCAGGTGCGGTTGTCCAATGCATCCGAACCTCGGGCATTGGGATTTGACATACGCCCGCACTTGGTGCAAGAAGAAGCATGGGCGCGCCGCCGTTTTCCTACAGAGGGTCGCATTCGTTAATGAGAAACTCCTCGTTTACGTGAGACGCTTTTTGAAACGTCGGCGGCTGTTCGGTGGGACCGGCCTGGAGCCGCGCTGACAGCACCGTGTGTCCGTTGTACCGGCTGTCTTGCAACAGCCGGAGCCGGACCACATGATATTTGTGCCTTCGGGGTGAAAAGAGCGGCCTGGGGGACAGCGCCGCCTCCTCCGCGACCGGGTGTCAAGCATGATAACACCTCTTCCACCTATACCTGGGGAAGAGGGCGGCAATTCCATCAAGAAAAGGGAGGTGCGCTGTGAAGTCAACGGCATTGACGGCAATGGTGATACTGATCGTTTTGACCTGGGCCCTGCCTGGTCAGGCGGAGCGTAGGGAGGCTCACATGTACGCGATCACCACGTGGGACAGCGACTGCGGCGGGTCCAACCGCTCGTGGTGGGACGACATGTGCGACGCATGGTACGACGAGATCACCTACGTGGGTTTTGAATTCTTCGGGTGGTGCTGGTGGGGGCACTGCGACGAGGCCTATTCCCGAGACCGCCGGATGGTGAACGGCAGCATCAACAATGCCAAGTTTACCGATCCGGACATGTCCGGCTGCGGCCAGGACTGGCAGTATGTCGACGACGCCGACGCAGCGATGATCTGTACCCACGGCGGAGACGACGGCGGCTACTGGCGGGGCTCTATGCGTACCGATGACGGCTGCGACGACTGCCGCGCCGAGGCCAGGGACGAACTGCGCGTGGGCGATGTGGACCTGGAGTTTCTCCACCTCTCTTCATGCCACAGCATGGACGACAACATGGTGGGGAATATGTGGAGGGTATTCCAGGATCCGAACGACTCCCCGGCGAACGGCAGGCGGCTCCACCAGCTCGACGGTTTTCACGGATGTATGTGGATTGGATCCTCGTTCGTGTCGGACTATGAGGACTTTGCCGAAGACGCCTTCGATATGTCCATCAGAGACGCCTGGATAGACAATATGTACCGGACCGGAATCAATGCGGAAAACTATGTCCAGTGTCCGGTAGCGTATGCAGTCGGCCGGGATTCTTCTGACTGCTTCAACCGTCTCCACAACGAACGGTACGACAATGTATACAGTGATCCGAGCTCCATCGGGTACGCGTGTTGGACCTATTACGTCAACTGCGATCCGGCGTGCGAAGACGCCTGGGGCAGCGATACGGCCAACTGATCACGCGGACTCACGAACCTGAGGGAGGAAGAAGATGAATACGAGACCGATCTTGCATTCCATTGTACTGGCCGCCCTGCTCAGCATTCTGCCCTGCGCCGCGGCCTTTTCGGCGGACCTGGTCGTGCGGCCGGACCTGGTCCTGGACCCGATGGTCCTCAACCCGGACACACTGGTCCTCACGCCTGTTGGCCCCACGATAAGCGCCGCGGATGAGGAGAGATGTCCCCAGTACCTGGAAATTGCGGCGAAGTTTGTCCCCGAGGGGATCGGGGACCCCCGGTACATCGCCCGTCTGATCTCGGTGCCGGACGGTACCGACTGGATGGAAAGGTTTCCCACGGACTGCATGAAAGAGGCCCTGAACGACTCCACGATGGAGCGGATGGAGACCTCCGAGGAGCTTGTCGGAGGGTGCCTGGGCGAGACCTCGGTCCTGCGCTACAACAAGGCCAGCGGCGAATTCAAGTATATCAACCGGTCCAGGGTGTTCGATCTCGATAAGTCCTCCCAGAGGGCGGTGGACGAATTCGAGGGCATCCAGAGCCTCGTACCCTTTCTCCTCCGGATCAATCTGCCGTTTGAGGAGGCCAACGCCGCCACTTACGACTCCGTGGTCTTGATGGGGGCCGGAGGACCGATCACCGAAAGGACCGAGGTTCTTAAACCGGATGACATCCAGACCTTCCAGGCCGAGAGGCACTACCGCTTCCGCCGGGCCATCGGCGGCGTTCCGGTCCTCGGATCCAAATTCTTCGCCGCGGTGGCCAATGACGCCGAAGTCGCCAAACTCCGGGTACACTGGCCCCGCTTCGTGCTGGACCCGAAATTGAGGGAGGGAAAGGTGCTGACGCTGAACCGGGAGGCTGTGATAACCCAGGTGTACCGGGAGTTGCTCGCCCGGAACAGCCAGTGCGAGCCCCTCGAGTCCATCCATGCCTATGTGGCCTATGTACCGTTCGATGAAGACCTGGTCCCTGACAACGAACAGTCCGCGGACCAGGAAAAGGGCGTGCACCTTGAGACGGTGAGGTACGAACCGAAGCTCGTGGTGAGCATACTGCCTCGATCCCAGTTTGAGAGCGGCGAGGAATTCACGGTGGACATCCTCGGCATACCCGGCGGGGAGGAGATGGACGACGCAGGCGGGTCCGGGGGATAGGATCTGCGGCCCCCCGCCCCGTTTGGCGCCGGCGCGGAAGCGATAGAATGGGAAGGGGGACGCCGGCGGCCCGAGGTCAACTCGTGACCCTGTGCCATCCTTCGCTTTGACCCGCGGGGAAACCGGCCCCCCACCAGCACAGAGGGCGGAACCTCCCTGGTTCCGCCCTATTCCGTGACAGTACCTGATCACGGGGTCCGGCACAGCCCTAATACTGCAACTCCCCGAAACGGAAACTGCAGATGCGAAGGGGGGCGGGCACGCAGACGTACTTCCTGTACTTCACCTGCCCGCCAACAAAGCAGATGAGGTGCCCTGTAAAGGCTTACCCGTGATCATTCCCCGGTCAAGAAAAGATCGGATACCGACCCGGACATGCATGGGAGACAGGCGCTCAAACGTCTCACCGCGACCGGGCAGGGAGGTCCTTTGGACATGGGAATTCAGGAAGAGATCAGAACAGAGTTGAAGAAGGCCCTCAGGAACGGCGATCAGGAACGGCGCGATGCGCTCAGGGTCATCCTCGGTGAATTCCAGCGCGAGGCGACCAAGATCCTCCCGGATCCTCAGGCGGTGAAGGTGCTGAGGCGGCTCGCGAAAGAAGAACGGGAACGGCTGGGATTTCTCGACCAGAAAAGCTCCGTGTTCCTGGAGATCACGGAATCCCTCCTTCCGGCCATGATGAGCGAGGAGGAAATACGGGGCTGGATCAGGGACCATGTGGATCTCTCGAAATACCGGAATCCCATGCAGGCCATGAAACAGATCATGGGGTCCCTCGCAGGGAGAGTCGAGGGGGACCGAGTGCGGCGGGTCCTCGAAGAACAGGGGGGCCTGTAAGGGGAGGCGAGAACCAGGTGTGATCGGTCCGAGGAGGGTAAAGATACATCCCGGACACCCGATCCTGAAGGTATCAGGCGATTCAGGCGGATCGGATCGGTGCCTGGATCCCGGAAACGGTGCCGACCCTCCCCCCTAACAACAGCCCTCCTTCCCGGTTCGGCTGCGGCCGCGGCATGGAGAACAGATCACGGACCCGGCGGCCTGCATCTTTCAGGGTAAATTCCCCTCCCCTGTGCCCGGCGCGACAGTGCCCCCGGCGGCGGGATCACAGGGTAGATCGACATTGGATCCTCCGGACTCAACCTGCAGGAGGGCAGTGGCCTCCACTGAACCGCTGTAGGCCATCACTGCGCCGCTTCCCGCCTTCCCGGCCGAGAACACTCCGGTACTGGGATCAATGCTCCCGATGTCGCGGGTTACGGCCCAGGCCGGTTCCACAGGGACTTCGTTCCCACCGGCGTCGTAGCCGATTGCGCGAAGCTCATAAGTCCCCCCCACGACGATGACCCCTGAAGGGGGCTCTATGACGATGCTCCTGAGCTCCCCGGCCCTGACGCGAACGGGCACGGACGTCTCCCTCTCGCCGCAGCGAACCACTATCCGGCCCTCGCCGGACCCTCCGGCAGTGAAAAGGCCGTCCGGGCCGATCACACCAAGATCTTCCGGCACGACCCGCATGACAGGAGAGACCGCCACCGGGTTGCCGTATCGGTCCGCGGCCCTGACGGAAACCTGGGTCCTATCACCGGCGCTCAGCTCGATCTCCCCGGGGGAGACCTCCAGACCCGCAATCTCGCCCGGGACTACAGTGACAAGGGAGGCCCCCCGGACGGCGCCAGCCGTGGCTGCGACTTCACACGTCCCGGACCGCACGGCCCGAAAACGCCCGTCCGTCGTAAGCGCTCCAAGAGGCGGCCCGTCACCCTCCAGGCTCCAGGTGAAATCGACGGGGACTACGTTGCCGAAGGCGTCGTAGGCCGCTGCGTAAAAGGCGACGCTTGCGCCCGCCGTGAGCTCAATCCGGGCGGGTGTCACGGCGATGCGGTCCACAGGCCCGGGCACAACTGTGATCCTGGCAATGCCGCTCACCCTGCCGGACCGTGCGGCTACAAAGCCCGGACCGGCGGTTTCCGCCCGGAATATACCCTGTCCGTTCACCGGTCCGATCCCGCCGCCGGTGCTCCAGTCCGGCTCGAAAGCCACCTCGTTTCCCTCCGCATCGAAGGCGCCAGCGGAAAAGATCACCTCCTCTCCAGAGGCGACGGCCAAGTCCGATGGCGAGACCTCGATCCTGTGTATGGGACCCGGCCGAACCGTCACACGGACCGCTCCCGCCGCAGTGCCTGCAGTGATGCGGAGGACTCCCTCCCCCGCCTTCACCGCCCGGAACTCCAGTTCAGGTGTGACGCGACCGAGCCCGTTCGCCACTTCCCACTCGTACGGAGCATCGGGCACTGGATACCCCTGGGCGTCGTATACCTGCAACTTCAGGGGGACCAGGTCTCCGGCTGCGATCTCCAAGATGTCCGGCTCGATGGTGAGAGTACTCGGCTCCCCGGGGATCACCACAATCCGGGCAGTGGCCCGGAAGGCCCCAGAGGCCGCGGTCACAACACCCTCGCCCGGGGTGCCGGCCTGGAACACACCGGCACTGCTCACCTTGCCGAGGGCCGTGTCCGCTGTCCATGCAGGATCGAGCGGGACCACGTTGCCCCCTGCGTCGAAGCCCGTTGCCCTGAACGCCAGACTCTCTCCAACGGCCAACTCCGCACAGGCCGGCTCCACCGAGATGGAAACCAGGCCTCCCCTCTGCACTTCGAGGGGGACCATGGCGGCGATATCACCCGAAGCGGCCAGCACCCATCCCTTCCCCTCCCGGGCAGCGGTCAGGATACCATCGGGACCGATCAGTCCGAGGTCCGGGTCCGAGAGGCGCCAAAGGACGTCGGGCTGAATAGCGTTTCCGAACATATCCTCACCCTCAGCCCTCAGCCGCACCTCCTGCCCTGATCGGACGGAGAGGGAATCGGGGACGATCCTGAGCGATACTATCCGCGCAGGGGTCACCTCCAGAGGCACCCGGCCTGTCACGCCGTCACGGACTGCGATGACCTCACCTTTCCCGGCCCCGCGGGCGGTAAAGAAACCGTCATCGGAGATAGTCCCCAGGGACGGACCCTCAAGGCCCCAGGTGACGCGGCCGGCGGTCTCGTTTCCGAATGCATCCCGGGGCGTTGCGGCAAATTGCATGGACTCGCCGGCCATGATCTTCAACCGGCTGGGAACGATCTCGATGACCGCGGTCTCGGCGGGCGCCACAGTGACGTCGACATGGGCATCAAGGATCGCATCGGTCCCTTTCTGGGCCACGGCAACGCTGATCCGCCCTTCTCCCGCCCGCTCGGCACGGAAAACGCCCCCCTCGTCCAAGGTGCCCAGCGGGGGGGCAACACTCCAGTGCAGCAAGGCATCGACGGTGTTCCCGAGGGCATCTACGCCCGAGGCTCGAAACGCCTGCACCTGCCCAGCCTTCATTTTCAGAGGACCCGCTGGCTCGATCGTCGCCGCCTTCATAGGCCCGGCAGTCACGGTAAGTACCGCATCCGCAGCGAATTCGCCTGCGCTGGCCCGGATCACCGTGTCTCCGGCCTTCCTTGCCGAAAACGCCCCTTCCTGTGACAGTTCGCCCAACTCCTCCTTCAGGGAAAACTCCGGCGTCACCGGCACCGTGTTGCCAAAGCGGTCGAGGCCGATGACCTCCAACTGCACCGTTTCGCCCGCACGAACCTCGATGTCTTGATCGGCAAATCGGATCTCCGAAAGCTCTGCAGGTAACACCTCGATGCTGACACCCCTGACAGTGCCGCCGACCTGGGCCCTGATTTGTCCGTGGCCCGCGTGCAGAGCAGTGAACATGGCCCCCTCTTGATCGATCTCGCCGGTGGAACCGATGAGCGACCACAGGGGGCTAACAGGAAAGCGGTTGCCGAGGCCGTCAACGCCCTGTGCTGACAAGGCCATTGTCTCGCCCGCGACCAGCTGTCTCCGGGAAACCGCCAGTTCGATGTCAACCAGCGGCCCTGGTTCGACTTCGACTGCGGCATCCGAGAAAACGCCGCCCGCCTCAGCCCTCACCGCCCCGGTTCCGGTCTTTACAGCGACGAATGTCCCGTCAGCGGTTATGGTTCCGACGTCTCCGACTACCGACCAATCCGGTTCCACCGGCACAGACTGCTCATGGACGTTCACTCCCGTGGCCTTAAAGCCGACTTGCTCGCCTGCCTTCATCTCAACGCCGGTGGGCTCGAGGATGATCCGAGAGAGGGCCCCTACCTCGATGGTGATGGAAAGATCCTGCCGGATCTGTTCGTACCTGGCCGAGAGCAGCGTCTCGCCGGGCTCCTTCATGAACACGGCGCCGCCTTCACCGAGCACCGCCTGGGTTCCCGCCAGTGACCACGCGGCGTCCACCGGCCGGCTGTAGCCGTATTCGTCCACGACAACGGCACTGAAGACCACCGTTTGCCCCGCCTCGTATGTATTCTGCTCAGGCAGAATCTTAAGGCCGGCTATAGCGGTCCCCTCGATGGTGATAGAATCCGCAACACCGCCGCATCGGGCGGCGACGCTGTATTCTCCGGGAATCCGGGGCAGACTCAGAACGAACTCGCCCTCTCCGGCTGCATCCAGCACGAGGGTCCCGGGAGAAAAGGAAAGCGTCTCGCTTTCCGAGGACAAGAGCACCTCGTTGAACCCGGCCGGCTGATCATCGGAAGAAAGGGCAGTAATGCGGACACGTACGGTTGAGCCCGCCAGTAACCTCGTGGCATCGGGTGCCAAAGAGAGCTTGGAAACCGGTCTCGGGATGACCCTGACCCGAGCCTTCCCTGAAACACCCCCTGTCTCTGCGACGATTGTGGCGTCGCCCGGCCGCACGGCGACAAAATGCCCTCCGTCATCAACAGAACCGGCATCCCCCAAGACTTTCCACTCAAAAAGAAGATCGGCAACCTCCTTCCCTGAACCGGAAAGTCCGATCGCCTCGAAGGTGGCATCCCCTCCCACGGTGAGTGTCCTTTCTCCAGGAACTATCCGCACCTCTTCCGGCTTCGGAGTCCCACACCCTCCCAGGGCCGCGAGCACGACGATCGCGAGCAGCGGCAGAACGCGCGGCAACCAGCGTCTTCTCTCTCTCATCCCGATCTCCTCATTGGTGTTTTCCGCCTGCCAGAATACCTGAAACGCCGGACCGTTGACGGAAAACAATGATACACTCCCTCAGTCTTCCCACGCCCCCCTCGGCCGACCCGGGGTCTACGCCTCTGCGGGGGATACCTATGACGGCAAGGGGCCTGAGACCTTTTCTATCCTCTTCAGGGGTCAGCTGGCAAGGGCCAAAAAGGAAAAAGATCGCGAAAGGCCCACTTGTTTCAAGTACGGAAACACAGGGGCGAGGGGATGGCTGGCCTTCAGGCCCGAATCAGGTTCTGCGTGCCGGGATGTCCAGGCACGGGCCTGCAGGCCGCTTCCGGAGAGGAAGAAAAATTCCCATGACTGAGAGAATTTTTTTTCTCAAGCACGCGGAGTGTCCCACCTTTCCTCATCCGGGGCTGGGTCTTCAGGACGTCCTTCTGGTTTCTTGCGGCAGAAATATTGCATGTGCGGTGAGGCCATCGGAAACGACAACGCTCAGGCCTTGCAGCATGGGCCGAGGAGGGTTCGACAATGAAAGCACAGGTATTCCTGTCCGTTGCTGCCGTCGCTTGGGGACTGCTCACCCTAGCCCATGCGACCACTCTCACCTTTGACGACATCGGCGCTCCCCTCACTTCCGAGGCTATCCATGACGGATACGGGGGCTTCTCCTGGTCTCACTTCCGTTACCTCGACGGCGGAGAGACCCAACCTGGGTCCGGCTATGACACAGGTACCGTGTCCGGCGACTATGCGGCCTTCAACAGTGGCGCCCTGGGCGCCCTGGTGGCGGGAGATGTGTTCGATTTTGTTGGGGTCTATCTCACCGCCGCATGGGTACCTGACCTGAACATCAGCGTGTCCGGGTACCGGGGGGCGGACCTTCTTTACACCAGCACCGTTGTGGTCGATACGAGGGGGGCCGGATGGTTCGAATTCGGCTACCTGGGAATCGACAGGCTGGAATTCAGTTCCTTCGCTGTGACGGCGAGCAGCCTCGGGACCCATTTCGTCATGGACGATTTCACATTCCAGCGCGAATCTGGAGGGGAGCCCGTCCCCGAGCCGGCCACGCTGCTCCTGTTCGGCAGCGGCCTGGCAGGACTCTGGGGGCTCCGCAGGAGGTCGGTGACCTGAGCGCACGGCCGGGCGCCGGTGTTCGAGGACTCAAGTTCACGTCTTTGCGAAAAGCCCTTCTGCCCGAGTGAGCCGAGGTGCGGTGTCGGAAAATCGGGGTATAGACCTCGCCGCCTCCATCTTTTTCAGACCCATTTGTCAGAGCGGATGCCCCTCTTTTTTCAGACCCTTCTCGGGCCTCCCCACGGCTGGACGGGCCTGTTTGACAAATTCGACGGCGCGCTGGTATGTATCTGGCCGGATTTTGATTCACGGCGGCTTTCTGGGACATGACTGGAAGGGATCACCATGAGCGACAGGAAGATGAGTGACGCGCCCCATCCTGCATCCATGGCCCGGGGTGCCTTCTTCGTCTCGGACCGGACGGGGATAACCGCCGAGACGCTTGGACACAGCCTCCTGTCCCAATTTGATACGATCCGATTCGAACAAGTGACCATGCCCTTCGTGGACACGGTAGAGAAGGCCCGGCGGGCGGTTGAACAGATAAACGAGAAAGGACGCTGCACCGGGCTCGAGCCCCTCGTGTTCAGCACATTGATCGACCCGTCGGTCCGTCACGTCGTCGCCTCCAGCCAGGGAATCTTCTTCGACTTTTTCGACACCTTTATCGACACCCTGGAAAAGGAACTGGGCGTGAAGTCCTCTCATACCGTCGGCCGCTCCCACGGCGTAGTGGACTCCGCCCGGTACAACGTCAGGATGGATGCGGTCAATTTCGCCCTGGGTACCGATGACGGGGTGTGTACCCAGGGCTACGGCCGCGCCGACGTGATAATCGTCGGCGTTTCCAGGTCCGGGAAGACGCCCGCATGCCTGTATCTCGCCATGCAGTACGGCATCCACTGCGCCAACTATCCCCTGACCGAGGAGGAATTGAGGGACCTTCGGCTCCCCGCGGTGCTGAACGCACACCAAGAACGCCTTTTCGGACTCACGATCGCTCCGGACCGTCTCCATGAGATCCGCTCGAAGCGGCGCCCGGGCAGCCGGTATGCATCCCTCCGGCAGTGCCGGCGCGAAATCCGCCAGGCAGAGGCCCTGTACCGCCAGCTGGGAATCCGCTTTCTCAACACCACGGTAATGTCAGTGGAAGAGATGGCGGCAAGCATCTTGCATGCCATGGGACTGCCCCGCCGGATGCTTCCGTAGGGAACGCCCCAATTACCCGAATTCCCTGCGGACCCTTGATCAGAATGCCCGGCACGGAATGACCCGGCGTTGCGTGCCGGAAACGGCTACTGATCCCCGGTGGGCGAAAATCCAGCAGGAGCGGCAGTTTTCCTCGATGATGCGTTTCCGCACCGGTGAACGCCTTGGGGAAGCAGAGGACCATGGCCACACGACACAGCGTCACCTTTCAACCCAGCGGACGGAAAGTCCTTGTTGAAGACGGCTCGGTGCTGCTGGACGCAGCGCGAGCTGCCGGCGTCCACATCGACGCCTCCTGTGGGGGGAGCGGATTGTGTGGCAAGTGCCGGGTGCTCGTCCAGAGCGGCGCCGTGGAGGACGGCCGGGGCCCAGGGGTGACCGAGAGCGAATATGCCTCGGGGATGCGGCAGGCCTGCCTCTCGACGGTCAGAAGCGATCTTGTCCTCCGGATCCCTGGAGACCTCCCGCTTGACGCCGCCTTGCTGGACACCTCGGTGCCCGTGCGCCAGCGGGCTAGGATGCATGTGTTCGAACTGGAGCGGCTCAGGAAGGAAGGAATTTTCGTCCCGCCGGTTGAAAAACTCTGCGTGGAACTCTCGCCCCCGTCGACCCGAAACAATATGGCAGATGCGGGGCGCCTCATCAAGGGACTGTCCGATCAATATGACGAACATGGTCTCGTGGTGGAGCTGCCGGTTCTCCGCAAGCTCAGGAGGGTGCTGAGGGAGCGGGACTTCCTGGTGACCGCGACCTTGCAGCGCCCGGTGCGGAAACGTTTTCGGACCCGTCTCGTGGAAATTCAGTCTGGAAATTGGACACACCGGAATTTCGCCATGGCTGTGGATCTCGGCACCACGACGGTCTACGGCCAGCTGCTCGATCTCCACACTGGCGAGATCCTTGCCGAGGCAGGGGACTACAACCGCCAGATCGGATACGGTGAAGACGTGATTTCGCGGATCCTTCATGCGGAAAAACCGGGTGGGCTCTCCCTGATGCAGTCCCTGGCCGTCTCGACGGTCAATGAGATCATCGACACCCTACTCGCAAAAACCGACGTCGACAGAAACGAAGTGAACGCCGTGACCCTGGCCGGCAACACCGTCATGACCCACCTTTTCCTCGGCATCGAGCCCCATAACATCCGGCGGTCCCCCTATGTGCCCGTGAGCACCTTTTTCCCTCCGGTTCGGGCCCGGGACGATCTCGGACTGAATCTGGGCCGCCACGCCATTGCCTTGGTTTTTCCTGCTGTCTCAAGCTACGTGGGCGGCGACATCGTGGCCGGGATCATGGGTTCAGGAATGTATCGGACCGAAGCCCACACCCTGTTCATCGATGTGGGCACAAATGCCGAGGTCGTCATCGGCAACCGCGAGTGGCTGGCATGCGCTGCGTGTTCAGCGGGTCCCGCCTTTGAAGGGGGAGGCCTCACCTGCGGGATGCGGGCGGCGGACGGCGCAATAGAAGACTTTTCTCTCAATCCCCATACCCTGGAACCGATGAACACAACCGTGGGAAACTTGCCTCCACGGGGTATCTGTGGCTCGGGCGCGCTGATCATCGTCGCCACGTTGTACGAACAAAGGGTCATTGATCAGCGGGGCAAATTCAACCGCGAACTCCGCAATCCCCGACTCCGGATGGGCCGCAGCGGCCTTGAATATGTTCTGGCGTGGAAGGAGGAGGCGGCGGCAGGGATCGATATCGTCATCACCGAGACCGATATCGACAATTTCATGCGGGCCAAGGCGGCGATCCATGCAGGGATCCGGACCCTGCTCGAAAACGTGGGCCTCGAGATCACGGACCTCCGGCAGGTCATCCTGGCCGGGGCCTTCGGCAGTTCCATGGATCTCGACTGCGCGATGACCGTCGGGCTTCTGCCCGACGTCCCCCCGGAAAAGATCAGATACATAGGCAATGGCTCGCTGATGGGGTCCAGGATGAGCCAGCTGAGCAACCACATCCGCCGGGACGTGGTGGACGTCGTCAGGAAGATGACCAGCTTCGAACTCTCAGAGGTGGAGTCCTTCAAGGACCATTACGTGGCCTCACTGTTCATCCCCCACACGGACACCGCCCTCTTCCCCAGAGTCCACCACAGGCTCAAGCGATGAATCCCGCCCGATGCGCCCCCTTCTCCCGACAGCATGCAGGACGATCAGAATCGGCGTACCCGTCTTCTCTGCGAGACCTGCCCCGCGCCGGGTTGATTTCCCGCAGCGGATCCCGCCTCAGTGCCAGAAAAGACGCGATAAGGCCCCCCACGCCTCCAGGGGATTGCGGGAAATTGACATACCCAGGCCCCCCCGCTCCGAATGGAAGGAGGGGCCTGAAAAAATCTTCCTTGCCCTCGGTGTCGCCTTCCGGACGGCTCTCAGTTGACCATATCAGCCAGCGTGGCGCCGGGCTTGAACTTCACGACCTTCTTCGCCGGAATCTGAATGACCTTTCCACTGGCGGGGTTCCTGCCTTGTCTGGCCTGGCGGGCAGCCACGGAGAATGTGCCAAATCCCACCAGGGAGACCTTTTCTCCCGCCTTGAGCGCCCCGGAAATCGCGTCGACGGCCCCCTGCAACGCCTTTCCGGCTGCAGCCTGTGATATACCCGCTTCCTCGGCCATCCGTTTCACCAACTCAGTCTTGTTCATCGCAAGCCTCCGTTTTGATCTGTCGCCTCTCCCGGCAGCGCCAGCAGTGGCAGTGTTCACGCCCGTGGCGGGCCTTGCATGCCCGATTCGCCTCTCCCCGTGTCCAGACCCTGACAGAATCTCTCGCGCCGGGGCTTCACCGGCCCCCCCTGACTACGCGGCCGCGACGGGAACCAGCCCTCCCCGCGGGAGACTTGGCAGCGACCGCCACCTCTTCTCCCCTCGCCGGCGGAAACAAGGGGCTCGCCGTGGACAGTCCCGCGCCTCCGTAAGGGCTTCCGGCCACGGTCTTCTCCACCTGCACCTGACCACAGCGGTTCCCAACCCTGGATGGCATCCGTGACAGCCATGCAAAAACCGACGACGGCCGTTCTCAGATATCAGTAAGAAACCCACCCGGGCAAAAGCGCGCATCCGTCGCCGCAATGTCAATCAGCATGGGGAAAGTCTGCATTTGTCGCTATTATCAACTGACCAGGCGGAATGTCAAGGCAATTCTCGATAATTCCCCCACATCCAGGGGCGACGAACCCGATGTTTCCCTGCCGACGGACAAACTGCCGCCCCTTCCCACTGCGAAAAAACCCTCGCGGGACACGGCCAGTCCGGTATGCAGGAATGAAGCACGGCACGCCTCCGTTCGAACGGAGAAAGCGGCTCCCTCTCGGGGTAATACCCCCGGAAACCCCGTGACTGCAAGTGTCCCGAACCGGTGCATGGAGACCGCGTGCATGCCGCTGGCCGGCGCCTTTCTCCAGGGATTCGACATGGGCAATTCTCTTCATCCACATCGTCCTGGAAATCAGATTCTATATAGAAGAGGTAATCTTTTTCCGTCATATAAGAAAATGTTTTCCATTCCCATGTTTTTTAGGGAATTTGTCGTCCAATTTCAGATGAAATGGCAGTTACTTTCCTAAACGTAACGGCACTAACCTTGCTTTACGATTGGTCATGAGCTGGAGACGGATCGCCCGGACGGTGAGAAATCCAGCGAGCCTGGGGTCCTCGTGAAAATTGAGGGGGTGATACCCCCATAAACGGAAACTTGAGTATGAAGACAAAAACATTGTACGGCTTGCTCTTTTTCTTCGCCTGTAGTGGCCAGGCCCATGGTCTCATCATCGATTTCCGCTCGACGGATTTCGTCGACGCATTCAATGCCGAAAGTTTCTACAATGCACCGGTGACCGCCAGCGTTCTGCCGGATGGCGCAACGTTGTGGTGGGACTCCACCGATGGTTTAGGGGTTCAGGGCCTTTCCGGATCTTACGAGCGAGACGAGATCGAGGGGACGGACCTGCTCAACCTGCACTTCGACACGGTTTTTCTCTTGTCGAGCGTCCTTCTCACCGACCTCTTTTACGAGGCACGGAGCACTACGTGGTACCAGGAGACCGGGTATTACAGTTTTGACAATGACACCTGGACCCCGTTCGTGGCCTCGACGAGTCAAACCCCCAGTACCAGCAACGGCGAACTCTTACTCACGTTCGCCTCTGTGCCCATGCAAGACATCTGGTTCAAGGCCCCAGGTCTCATGTCGGTTGACGGTGTGGCCCAAGACCACGAATTTTCCGTGGCCCAGGTGCAAGTCAACCCGGTCCCCGAACCGGCCTCCATGCTCCTGGTGGGGACAGGCCTGATCACCCTCGCCCGGTTCGGCCGGAGGATGCGGAAGCACTGAACGGGCCTCTCCCGCAGATTCCCGTCTCTTCAAGAGAACGGGGGAAGGCGCCGTCAAGGAGTCTTTTTTCTTTAGCCCCTGGCCCACATCGGGCCTCCGATGACGCATGGCAGCCCCGTTTTCAAGGGATCGAGGTCTGCTTCAGACCGGCCCCACCCGGAAGCGGGGGCCGTGGATCCGGGTTCCCCGGCAGACGGGACAGCGGCTGGGCGCCCTGATCCTACTCCGCTTGGCGAAGGAAAAGTCGCAGGAGGCGCACCGCGCCGCCTCCACCTGGAACCCTTTCTCCCTGCGCAGGCCCCGTTCCACATGGACGAGGTGGCCGAGGACATCGCGTTCCGAGAGGCCCAAGGCTTGAGAGATATCCCGGACCGAGTGCCACCCCAGGACGAGGATGTCCAATATTCTCTGCCTCCTGGTCCTCTCCATGTGTGTGCCGCTCACCGCGGGGAGACCCCTCCGGGGCGGGAAGCCCGGCTCGCGATGCTCCGCGCCAGATCCCCGAACACCAGGGCATGGAACGGGAAAACCAGATACCAGTACAGCCTGCCCCAGAGCCCGTTGGGATAGAAATAGGCGGTCTGGATAAGGGTACTCCCATCGATGAGGAATTCCAGCCAGGCCTTACCCGGAAGCTTCATCTGGGCAAGAAGAAGAAGGCGCCTGTCCTTCTGGACGTCCACAACCTTCCAGAAGTCGAGTCCGTCTCCCACCCGGAGTTCCGTGGGGTGCCGCCTTCCCCGTGACAGGCCGTATCCGCCGGCCAGCTTGTCAATAAGCCCGCGGATTTCCCACAGGAGGTTGTACCGGGACCAGCCCGCCTCTCCTCCCAAGGAAAGAACGGCGGAGAAAACCTCCGAGGGCGGGGTGGCCCCGCAATCCACCCTGCGGACATCGGTGAATACGGCCTTGCCCATGTCGTCCTGAAAGGGCACGTCGCAGGCTGTCCCTCCGCTGCTGTCGCACCAACGGCTCAGGACCTGGTTCTGTTCTATTTCGCCGATGGCCCGCTGAACCGAAACCTCGAACCCCTTTGGCCTGACCTCCGGAAAATATCTGAGGGCGTTCGCGTTCTGGACCAGGGTCTCGGATTTCAAGCCCGCTATGAGGGACGCGGCGATCCGGTACGGTACCGGGGTGAAGAGGACCAGCCAGTACGACGAAAGCGTCGGCGAGAGGACCGGCACCGGGATGAGAAACCTCCTGAGGCCCATCACCTCGGCCGTCCTGAGAATCATATCCCGGAAACTCATGGGCTCGCTTCCGATGTCCACGACGAGATCCCCAACGCATTCTACACGTGCGGCCCGCACCAGATAGTTCACGACGTCCCCCACGGCAATGGGCTGGGTCCTAGTGCGCACCCAACGCGGGGTGACCATCACTGGGAGCTTCTGGACGAGATTTCTCATGATCTCGAAGCTCGCGCTGCCCGAGCCTATGATCACACCTGCCCTGAACCAGATGGTCTGGATCCGGTCGGCCCTGGCGCTCAGGATCTCGCCAGTCTCGATCCTGCTCAAGAGGTGCGGGCTGGCAGTCCCTTTCACCCCGAGGCCCCCGAGATACACCATCCTTCTCACCCCTGCCGCGACACAGGCATCCCTAAAGTTTTCCGCGCTGCGCCGGTCCAGTTTCTCGAAGTCATCCCCGGCCCCCATGGAGTGAATGAGATAATATGCCACATCCACGCCGTCCAGGGCGGCGCGCAACGCTGCGGGCTGGAACGTATCGCCCTCGATTGTCTCGGCCCGGGCCAGGAAATGTGCCAGGAGCTTCCTCTTGTTTCTGACGAGAAGGCGCAACCGCACCTCAGGCTCTTCCAGAAGCCTGGCTGCGAGGCGCTGCCCCACATACCCGGTCGCCCCAGTCAACAAAATATTCATGTTCGCCTCACCGCCGTCCTTTCGCGCCGGGGAAGGAGAAAGTGCCCTGCCCCCGGGTCGGCGCAGCCCGGCGCGGACCCGGATCGTCCCTGCCTCCCGCTTCCCCGTCTCCGGCCCTTCTGTCCCCTGCCCCGGCGAACCGCTGGTTTCCCCGGAGCATGTCCACAGCGGCGATTGCGCTCGTCTCTTTGTCCTTGATCTCAAGCATCAGATCAAAATCGAAAGCCCGGGTGGAGGCGATGAATGCCCGGAAGTGATCGCGGTCGATGGTTTCCGCATGCCTGCCCTTGCGCCCTTGCGGCTCCTGGGAGCTGTAGTCCACCATGGGGAGGCCGTCCGCCTCTGACCATGTCTTCGTAAAGGCAGGGAAGGCCCTGGCCAATTCCTCACCGGAATTATTGATCTCGTGGTGGAGGGTGTCAAATACCACCGGTATCCCCGTCTCACCGCTGATATGGAGGCAATGGGCCAGGGTGTACTGGCGGTCGTCGTTTTCGATGACGAGCCTCCTCCGCAGCGCTGCATCAAGGCCGGCAAACCTTTCTATGAATCTGGCAATGCTCGCATTGCGGTCTCCGTACACCCCCCCGACGTGGATCTGGATCTTGGCCGAGGCATCGAGCCCCATGAGATCCAGGACCTGTGCGTGGTACTCAAGCTCGCGGTGGCTCCGTTCGAAGATCGCGCGGTCCAGTGAGTTGAGCAGGGTGAACTGATCAGGATGCATCGAGACACGCATGCCACGGCTCCGGATGAACCGGCCCAATCCCTCGAATTCCGTGCGAAACTGATTCTGCCAGTCAAATCGGCAGATAGGATGCGACGCGAAGGGAACCAAATCTGAGGTGACCCTGAAAAACAGGATATCGCTGCCGGCGTTGAAACGCAGAATTTCCCTCAGGCAGGCCAGGTTTTCTGCCACGGTCTCGGCGAGTTTTCCCTCGGAGTAGGATCGGAGCTGGAAGGTCCTGTTGCCCCGGCAGCCGATGGTCCTGTTGATGCATGGATATCCGATCCGCATCGGGTCTCCTCGTCCGGCAGACACCGCTCCATGAGCGTGGCCCGGAAACCGTGCCGGTCTCCCGGAGTCTATTGTAACGATTCCGGCCTCTTTGTCCACGCCCCAAAGATCCGGCTGCCGGCCGGAAAAGCCGGCAAGGGCCTTCGGTTCCCCTTTGCCTCCCGGACGGGGAGTGCCTATAGTAACCCACAGTGCTGGATCACAGGAGAGGCCGGGAACCAATGCCCGGCTGCCAGACAAAATTTTTCGCAAGATGAGCGGACAAGGAGCAGGCGTCATGACACAACCGCCGGTGAGACTTTACACCATCAGCACATGCGGCCACTGCAAGGCCACGAAACGTTTTCTGGATGAATGCACGATACGGTATGATTTCACCGATGTGGATCTCCTCGACGGCGAGGAGCGGGAGACCATCCTGGAAGAAGTGAAAAAGATCAATCCCAGGTGTTCCTTCCCCACCATCATCATCGGAGACCGAGTCATTGTGGGATTCAGGGAAGAGGAGATCAGGGAGGCCCTGGGAATGCCGTGAACGACGTCGAAAGGCTCTACGAGATGCTGCGAAAAGTGCAGGAACCCAAAGGGTACCTCTTCAACAGCGACACGGAGCGGACCTTTGAACTCCTGGAAGGGCTTCTGCGAAACCGGCTTCGGTATGGCTACATGGCGTGTCCATGCAGGCTCGCCTCCGGGGACCGTGACGCCGACAGGGACATCGTCTGTCCCTGTGTATACAGGGAGGCGGACGTCAGGGAATTCGGGAGCTGTTACTGCAATCTCTACGTCTCTCCGGAATGGAACCGCGGCAGCGTCCCCCGGGTGTACGTTCCCGAGCGGCGTCCGCCGGAGAGGATCCGGTAAAAAGCAGCCGGTCCCTTGCTCACGCCGCCCCAGGCCTGCTGCCCCAGTGTTTTTGTGCTGACCCCCTCCGACTGCCGATGATATTGGTAAAGCCGGAGGGCATTTTCCATGGAACTCTTTCAGAGGATCGATGCATATCTGGCGGAGGAGGTGGAATCCGCCGAGGAAAGACTGGACCTGCGGCTCAGCCCCCACTCGAAGATGTACCTGCTCCATCTCCTCAAGGATCTCTCCTCCAACGCGAACCTATTTCAGGCCGGGGTCCTCAAGGAGAGAGCCCTCTGTGTGGTGCTGATCGAGGCCCTGCACAAGGACGTCTTCGGGAAGATACGGGATCTCAGGGTCGTCGGGGACCTTGCCCTGCTTTTCACCGGGTTCTTCCCCGAATTCCTCACACGGCGCCTGGTGGATATCGACTATTTTGCGGTCCTGGGCAGGACCTCGTATCATCTCCTGTCGGAAACCTACGGCGGGTACAGGACGAAGCAGGAACTCTGCTTCCTCTATTCTCAGCTCGTGTCGGAATTTTTCTGCCTCGTCAAAATATTGACAGAACTCTCGGCCGCCATGCACTTTCTGAACGACGGCAACCTTGGGAAGGCGTGCCGCCGGTGGCGTGCCACAGGAGTGCAAAGATACCGCGATATCCTGATCGAACACGGAGTGACGCCAATCTGAACGCCTTACCCGGCCCGGCATTCCCCTGCTGTCAATCCACGCCCAGAAGCCGTCCCAGCACCGCCGCCCCCTCGGCCCGGCTCACCCGGACTGTACAAAACCTGTTCCTGAGCCCTTGCATTGAGCCGGTCCCTTCAAGCAGAACAGGAACGTAGTTTGCCGTCAGGCCGCGCCACAGCCCTGTACTTCGGTCCTGGCGCTCCACCAGGCAGGAACACTCTTTCCCGGCCAAGGTCCGGTAGAAGGCCTGTCTCTTCCGCTCTCCAAGAGACCTCATGATACCGACCCGGCGGCTCTTTTCGTCCTTAGGGACCGTATCCTTCATGGCCCCTGCCAGTGTCCAAGGCCTCCGGGAAAACGGGAAGGCGTGGACGTATGTGATGGGCAGGTCCTCCAAAAGGGCGACAGTGGCTGCGAAATCCGTATCGGATTCTCCTGGAAAACCCACAAGGACATCAGTTCCGATGGCTGCCTCCGGCATGACGGCCCGGATATCGAGGACCCTCTCCCTGAAGAGGGCTGCGGTGTAGCGACGGTTCATCCGGGCGAGAACCGTGTCGGAGCCGCTTTGCAGAGGGACATGCCAGTGGGGGCAGAAATTCTGCGTGACCGCAGCCCAGGCGAGGAGTTCCTGGGAAATTTCCCCCGGCTCCACCGAACTCAGGCGAAACCGAACTCGGGGATTCGCCGTACAGAGCAGGGGCAGAAGGTCTCCGAGGGAGGCGGGTTCATCGAGATCAGCTCCGTACATGCCGGTATGAATGCCGGTGACTACCATCTCCCGGATGCCGTGCGAGGCCAGGGCAGCCACCTGCCTCATGACGGGTCCCGGCGGAAGACTTCTGCTCCGCCCTCTGGCGTACGGCACGACGCAATAGCTGCAAAACGCGTCGCACCCATCCTGTATCCTGACGTAGGCCCGGGTCCTCTCCGCCGGGCGCGTCAAAAAAAATTGGGAAATGGCTCTGACCCTCGCGACGTCTCCGATGTAAAATTCCAGACAGTCCTGACTGTCGAGGGCCAACTCCACCAGCCGCGCCTTCTGATCGTTTCCTACCAGGCAGAGGTTGCCGGAAACGGCATCCAGGATCTCCTGGGCGGCCACCTGAACGCAGCAACCGGTGGCGATGAGCCGGGCCCGCGGATTCGTCCTCGCGGCCCGTCTCAGCATCTGCCGGGACTGGGCGGCCGCCTTTGCGGTCACCGCACAGGTATTGACCAGATAGAGGTCAGCCTCCTGCCCGAACGGAACGATTTCCGAGCCCCGGCTGGCAAATCCCTCGACCAGGGCCGCAGACTCAAACTGGTTGACCTTGCACCCCAGGGTCGAGACGGCTACCCGCATATCCTGCCTCCGCCGAGGACACGGTCTCCGTGGTAGAAGACGGCGAACTGCCCCGGCGTCACCGCCTTCTGAGCCGCTTCGAAACGCACGGCAACCCCGCCGCCCGAGCGGGAAACGAGCCACGCGGTATCGCCCCTATGGCGGGCCCGGATCTTGACCAGACACGGCGCCCCCATAGCGATTTCGGGGGCGACCAGCCAGTTCACCTCCTCCACGGCCAGATCAAGACGGCAAAGGTCACCCTCCTTGCCCACCACAAGGCGGTTGGAGGCGCGGTCCAGGGCCAGCACGTAATAGGGGGTGACATCCGGTATGCCGACGCCGCGGCGCTGCCCGACGGTATACGCATGAAGTCCTCGGTGCCGGCCCACAACGTCCCCCTCTGCCGTCACTACGTCTCCGGGCGTCCCCTGAAAGACGCCCCGCTCCTCAAGAAAGGCCCGATAATCTCCCCTGAGAAAACACACTTCACGGCTCTCCTCGATGACGCAGTCGGAGAGCCCGGCCGTTTCAGCTCTCGCCCGCACCTCCGCCTTGGTGAGGCCGCTCAGGGGGAATTCGAGTCTCGGCAGGACTTCCTTGCGGACCTGGTGGAGAAAGTAGGACTGGTCCTTTCCCTGATCCCGGGCCTTGAAAAGCCCCACGGAACCGTCCTCCTGGTTTCGTGCCCCTGCGTAGTGACCGGTTGCAAGGCCATCAAGACCCAGCCTGTCGGCGAGATCGAGCCCTGCGGCGAGCTTCACCCGGGGATTGCAGACCACGCAGGGATTCGGTGTGGTTCCCGCCAGGTACGCTTCGATGAAGTAGGAAATCACCTCCCGCGCCAGGAGGCGTGCTGCAGACACTGTATGGAGAGGTATTTCCAGCCTGCGGGCCACACGCCACGCCGCCGCCCTTCCTGGAACGGAGAGATCCCCGGGGAGCATGTCCAGAAAGAACGCCTCCACCCTGCGCCCGGCACGGACGCACTCCATGGCGGCCACGGCGCTGTCGACGCCGCCGCTCAAGGCCACCAGGACCGAGCGCCCCTCGCCCACACGTCCGGACATCAAGATAACACTTTGTCCTTGCTGAAGCGGATCCCCATGGCTCTCACCGGGCACACGAGGACGCACAGCTCGCATCCGCTGCACTTCTTCGCGTCGAAGAGCACGTCCATCGTCCCGGGGTTCATGCACAACGCCCCGGTGGGACATATCCCCGTGCAGGCGCCGCACTGGATGCAGACGTCGTTGTTGCGGCGGATCTCCTGTTCGACAGCCTTCACCTCGACCTGCTGGCTTCGGAGATACCGCAGGCCCTGGGTGACGTTCTTCCTGTGGCCCGAGAGTTCCAGGACCATGAGTCCCTCCTGACCCGGCAGGATCTCCGCCTTGAGGATGTTGAAGCAGAGGTCGAAACTGTGGCTGAGGTTCCATATGATGGGCTTGTCCGTGATCTCCGGCGGAAAACGCAGGACCAACATCCTCTTGTTCATGGCGTCTCGGGCTCCTTCTGGAGGGATCTTTCCCTTTGAGAGTACCCCTTCCGCCGGGGCAATTCAATTTCCGGCCGGCCCCTTGCTCAACATTGAAAGGGTCCGCAAGGCCTTGGAAGTCGCGGTCCGCCCTGCTATCCTGCCAGTGCATGGGCCGGTCGGTCCGAAAAGACTGAAAGGAGCGGGCGATGGCCAACCGATTGGGGCCCATAAGCCCGGCTGAAATCGGGTTCGATATCGACGGGGTCGTGGCGGACACCATGGGCACATTCATCCGGATCGCCCGGGAGGATTTCGGAATCGACCACATCACCAGGGACCAAATCACTACATACTGGCTGGAGGACTGTCTCTCCCTTCCCGAGGAGACGGTTGCCGCCATCGTGGACCGGATCCTGGAAGACCCCCTGGGAGTGGGATTGCAGCCCCTCCCAGGGGCCCGGGAGGCCCTGGAGACTCTGGCCGAACAGCAGGGCGTCCTCACCTTCGTGACCGCCCGGCCCACCAGGCGGCCCATCGAGGCCTGGCTGGAGGCCCTGCTGCCCGGGGCTCAGGGCCCGGGGCTGCGAGTCATCGCCACCGGGCTGCATGCCGCCAAGGCCGGAGTGCTCGAGGAGTTAGGACTTCGCTACTTCCTGGAGGACCATCTGGAAACATGCCAGAGTCTTTGGAGCCGGGGAATCCATGCCATCGTCTACGATCAGCCGTGGAATCAGGGTGATACACCGTTCCGGCGGGTGAAATCCTGGGAGGAGTTGCTCGCGATGGTCGGCCACCCCTGAGGGAGGAGGGTTGGCTCTGCTTCCGCCCTTGCACCCCACAGAGAGGGCGAGAGAAGGGGGTCCTTCCCGAGGCCCCGCCGGCACAAGCATGCCCAAGCGTTGACCGCCGGCTCTTTATCGAATGAGATTTTTGTCCCGATCCTGCCTGCTGCCGGTATCTTCGGAAATAGGCCTATGCCCCGGGTCTTTTTGAAACCGTATTTGAACCTGAGGAGTTCCGCCAATGGCCACAAAGGATACGAACGGAAATGAAGGGACGGCCTCCGCCTCCCCGCATCTCCTCACCAGGCAGGAGTGCCTGACCTGCCTCGACACGGATTCCAATGGTCTTACGGAAAACGACGTCCAGAAGAGGCGCCTGCGGCACGGGCCGAACATCCTCCCCGAACAACGGCACCGGACGATCCTTGCCATGGTGCTCGATCAGTTCAAGGATTTTCTGATCCTTCTTCTCATCGGTGCAGCCGTTGTCTCCGGAATGATCGGCGAGGCGCTGGACAGCATCGCCATCGTCGTGATCGTCGTCCTCAATGCCGTCATCGGGTTTGTCCAGGAATTCCGGGCGGAGAAGGCCATGGAGGCCCTGCGGAGGATGGCGGCAGTTCAGGCCCTTGTACGCCGGGAAGGGGTGACCCGGGAAATACCGGCGGAGGAACTCGTCCCCGGCGACATTGTCATTCTGGACCAGGGCCGGGTGGTGCCGGCGGACCTGCGGATCCTCGAGAGCGCCATGCTCAGGACCGCCGAAGCGGTGCTCACCGGGGAATCGGTCCCGGTTGAGAAGGCTCCGGCCCGGATCAAGGATCCCGATGTGGCGCTGGGGGACCGCCGCAACATGGCCTACAAGGGCACCCAGGTGGTCTACGGCCGGGGCCTTGGAGTGGTGGTCGCTACCGGCATAGACACAGAACTCGGCAAGATCGCCGGTTTGCTCCAAAAACAGGAAGAGGTCAAAACTCCTCTCCAGAAACGGCTTGCGGTCTTCAGCAGACAACTGGGCCTTGTGGCCCTGGCCATTTGCGCCCTGGTGTTCGCGGTGGGGGTGCTCCGGGGCGTAGATGTGGTTCTGATGTTCCTCACGGCGGTGAGCCTGGCCGTAGCCGCCGTCCCCGAGGCCCTACCGGCCGTGGCGACCATCGCCCTCGCCTTGGGGGCCCGGCGCATGGTGCGTGTCAACGCCCTTGTGCGCCGCCTGCCCGCGGTGGAGACCCTCGGGTCCGTCACTTACATCTGTTCCGACAAGACCGGAACCCTCACCCTGAATCAGATGCGCTGCGAACGGTTTTTCGCCGATGGGCAGTCCCGAGATGAGGCTTCCGAAGCCCAAAGCGAGACATGGGAACACTTCTGGCTCGCAATGGGGCTGTGCAACGATGTCGAAGTCGCAGGCGGGGCCGAGGCCTCTGGCGACCCCACGGAGATCGCCCTCCACCACGCAGCCCGGGAGGCGGGATTCTCGCGGGAGGAGTTGGAGAAGGAATGGCCACGGGCGGCGGAGATCCCCTTCGATGCCGAGCGGAGACTCATGACCACCTTCCACGCAGATCCAGGAGGAGGTTTTGTGTCCTTCACCAAGGGGGCGGCAGAGACGGTTCTCGCGGGATCCCAGACCCTGCTCGCGGCGGGCAAGGCGGAGGCACTCCAAACAGCAGCGGTCGAGAAGACGGCGGAGGGCATGTCCGGGGACGGACTCCGTGTGCTCGCCCTGGCCATGAAGCGCTGGGATGCGCTCCCCGAAAACCCAGCCTCGGCCGGCGCGGAGACCGGCATGACGTTTCTCGGTCTCGCTGGCCTCATGGATCCTCCCAGGGAAGAGGCCGCGGAGGCGGTGGCCCTCTGCAAAACCGCCGGCATCAAACCGGTGATGATCACGGGCGACCACCCGGCGACCGCCTTCGCCATCGCCAGCCGCCTCGGGATTGCCCAGACGGAGAAGGAGGTGATGACCGGAAGGGAGCTGGCGGAGATCCCCCTGGAGGATTTCAAACGGCGCGTGGAGGACCTCCGCGTCTACGCCCGGGTAGCCCCGGAGCAGAAGGTCAAGATCGTCACGGCCCTCCAAGAGAATGGCGAGTTCGTGGCCATGACCGGAGACGGGGTCAACGACGCCCCGGCCCTAAAGCGGGCGGAAATAGGCGTTGCCATGGGGATCACCGGCACGGACGTGACCAAGGAGGCCGCGGACATGATCCTTCTGGACGACAATTTCGCCACCATTGTGAAGGCGGTCCGGGAAGGACGGCGCATCTTCGACAACATCCGCAAATTCATCAAGTACACCATGACGAGCAACTCCGGGGAGATCTGGACCATTTTCCTCGCTCCGTTTCTGGGGCTTCCGATCCCGCTCCTTCCCATTCACATCCTGTGGATCAATCTGGCCACGGACGGCCTCCCCGGCCTCGCCTTCTCCGCCGAACCGGGCGAAAAGGACATCATGAAGCGCCCCCCACGGCCGCCGCAGGAGAGCATCTTCGCCGGGGGCATGGGGGCGCACATGGTCTGGGTTGGCCTCCTCATGGGGGCGGTCTGCCTCCTCATCCAGGCATGGACCTTCCATTCGGGGCAGGCCCACTGGCAGACCATGGTGTTCACGGTCCTCTGCCTCAGCCAGATGGGCCACGCCATGGCCATTCGTTCCGAGCGGGCGTCTCTGTTTTCGCAGGGACTCCGCTCCAATCTCCCCATGACCGGGGCGGTGCTGCTCACCCTGGCGCTCCAGCTCGCCACCATCTATGTCCCCTTTCTGAGACCGGTCTTCAAAACCGAGGCCCTCGCCATGGACGAGCTGCTCGTCTGTCTCGCCGCGTCGTCCGTGGTCTTCTGGGCCGTGGAACTGGAGAAGATGTGGAAAAGGAGGAGAGGCCCAGCCGCGGAATTCCCCGAATGAGCCCCGGTAAGGCGGGCATACCCGCCCGCCATGTGCTAAAATAAAAAATCATTCGCATTCGGAGCGCCTCGGAGCATCCACGTGTATCTCGCTCAGAACGGTCAGCCTGACGGCACTGTAGAGTATTGTATCCGGCACTCGTACCGGGATCCCCAGGGCAACTGGCGCAGCAGGCAGCTCTTCGATCTCGGTAAGGACCCGGGGCAATACATCGTGTACGTAGGCGGGAGGGGCTATTACTTCGACTCCGCCGTGGAGGAAGCGGTCTCGGCGGAGGCCGAGGCGAACCCCCAGGAGGAGCTCGAGGAGATCTTCTGGCCGTTTCTGGACCCTGACATCAAGAGGGTGGCGAGGGAATTCCGGGTTCGAGAACGGGGCCGCATAGAACGGTGGCGGGGCCTGGGGAGCGGGGAAATCGCCGGCATGCAGGAGGGAATCCATCCCTTCGACCGGCGCAGGCTCTGTTTCCTCAAGTTCGGCGAGATCAACATGGAGAACACGGTAGACCGGCCCCTCGCCTTCTTCAACCTCCTGCTGGAGAAGTCCCGAGACGAGATCGAACAGCGGCTGGAGTTCATGGAGGCGGCGGTGAGGCCATGGGAACGGAAGGGATATCTTTACGCGGCCTTCGATCTCCCGCGGCGCTTCGCCCCCCGCCTGACGCGCTTCATTCCCGACGCCCAAGACCCGGAACTGGTGGACGGGTATTTCCTCGAAGAGATCTGCCGGCTCAGCCAGGACGGGCGCTACCTCGACCGTGGGGCTCTGCCCCGGCCCTCAGGGCGGCTCCATCCCTATCTCCTCAAGTACCTCTTTCAGTTCTTCGATATGCCCTTCCTCAGCCGGTCCGGCGGGCGCCGTCACGGGCCCCGGGCATCGGGGCCGCAGGCCTGGCAGCCCCCTGCCGCCACCCCGGAAGGGGACCATTACCGGGTCCTTGGGATCAGCAGGGAGGAATTCGCCCGGATGGACGCCGGCGAGCTCACCCGGCTCTTCAGGCGCAAAGCCAAGGAACAGCACCCGGACCAGGGCGGGGACCACGAGGCCTTCATCCGCCTGCAGCAGGCGTACGGCGTGCTCATCCGGCGAAAGGCCCGGTGACCCGCGCCGTCAGCCCATCTTCATGATGATGTCCAGCAGAATGTTGTTCGATTGGCGGATGCTGTCCCCCAGCTGAAACAGGCGCCGGTAGATCTCCCGCATCTTGAACATGTAGGCCAGGTCGCCGTGTTCCGCCAGGTCCTTGATGGCCTCGTGATAGAGGTGCTCCATGTTGTTGACCAGGAGCTTGGACCTGACGGCGTCCTCGTTCGCCAGTGCCGGTCTGCCCTTGAAGTGCCTGATGGAATCCTGGAGCTTCTCCCCGGCGTGTTTCAGGTTGGTGCCGATCATCTTCACATAGTCATTTGGGGAGAGTTCGTAGACCTCCATCTCCGCCACCGTGGACGTGGCGTGGTCGATGATGTCGTCCATGGCCCGGGACAGGGCGTAGATGTCCACCCGATCGATCGGGGTGATGAAGGTGTGGTTCAGGTCGTCGATGATGAACCGCCGGACCTCGTCCGCCCGGTGCTCCAGATCGTCCATGAGGTCCTGGGTGTGAGGCACCCCGTGCAGGAGGTATTGCTCAAGCGCCACGAGCCCCTCCTGGGTCTTGGCCATCTGGGTGATCAACAGGCCGAAAAAATCCCGCTCCCGTTTGGGGAAAAATCGGTCACAAAAACCCACGGATCCCTCCTTCGTGTCCTTGAAGCGCCCTCACTCTCTCTTCACCACGGGCAGGCCGGGAGACCGAAGGCGGCGGCCGCGGTCCAGTAAAAAACCGCCGCCAGAACGGCCGAGAGAGGGATGGTGATGAGCCAGGCGATCATGATGTCCTTGACCACGATCCAGCGTACGTCCGTCCACCGGTATCCCGCACCCACGCCGACCACCGTCGATCCGACGATCTGGGTCGTGCTTACAGGCCCCCCCATGAGACCGGCGGTGAAGATCACGGTGCCGGCGGCAAGCTGGGCGTTGAAGGAATGGATGGGGGCCACCCGAAAGATCCTCATCCCCACGGTCCTGACGATCTTCCATCCACCGAAGGACACCCCAAGGGCAAGGGACGCGGCGCTCCCCAGCACCACCCACCCCGGCACCTCGAAGGTCTCCAGGGCACCCGAGATCACCAGCATCATGGTGACGATGCCCATAGTCTTCTGAGCGTCGTTCGCCCCGTGGCTGGCTCCGAGAAAGACCATGCTGAAGACCTGGATGCGCTTGAAAAAGTTGTTTATCCGGGGGTGGGCGTTCCTGAAGAGGAACACCGAGATGTGCATGGTGACGAATCCGGCCACCATCCCTATGACCGGGGTGACGAGGAGGACCACCATGACATTCCAGACCAGGTTCTCCCAGCTCACGATGTGCTTTCCGAAGGCGGCCACGCCCGCCCCCACAAGGCCCCCGATGAGGGCGTGGGACGAGCTCGAAGGCATTCCCACTCTCCAGGTGATGAGGTTCCAGACGATGGCGCCGGCGAGCCCGGCGAGGAGGAGGAAACCCGCCGCCGTGCGCCTGGAGGAGTGGAAGATCTCCGGGTCGATGATGTCCTTTCCGATTGTGGAGGCCACTGCGGTGCCGAGGACCAGAGGGCCGAGAAATTCCGCAAGGCAGGCAAAGGCCAGGGCAGTCTTGGGGTTCATGGAACGGGACGAAACGATGGTGGCGATGACATTGCAGCCGTCGTGGAAACCGTTGAAGAAGGCGAATCCGAAGGCGATGGCGATGACCGCGATGAGGACAGTGTGCTCCAAGTACAGGGCTCCTTCTCTCCCTGGTACTTGCTCATACCTGGCCCGCGGATGCCTTGTCAACGCGGAAAAAACGTCTGTAGAAATCGACGGGCCGTCCCGGGGCGCCTCGGTTTACCCCCTGTGTTCGGAAATAGCAGCTCCTCTACGATGCACGGGGGCCGGGAGATGCCTTCTCGAAAGGCAGAAGAGCGCCCCGGTTCGTGACCCTCCCCTCTTCCCCGCCCATCTCCGGGATGTTCCTGCTGCCGGTGGGGGACCTGGTCCGGACTGTGGATGGGTGCCTGTTTAATCGGGCATGGCGCCGGGGCACGATATGAACGGCAGCAGAAAAGATCAGCCAATTGCTTTCCGAACAATTTCGCAGCATTTAAAACGAAAAATGGCCCGCGGAATGGTCTTGCGCTATAAAGAGAAGGGAGGCATTGAAGATGCTGCGGGCATCGATCCCCAGCACCATCGAGATCAGACAGGACATAACCGCCGGCGGTGTGGTCCTGGCGGATCCCGCTCAAATCCATCAGATCATCATGAATCTCTGCACCAATGCCTACCAGGCCATGCGCGAATCAGGCGGCATTCTTGCCGTTTCCCTGAAGGAAATTGATATTCTCAGGGAGGATGCAGGCTATCGCGAGCTGGCACCAGGCAGATACATACAGCTCGAGGTCAGCGACACCGGATGCGGTATCAAATCGGAAATACGGAATAAAATATTTGAGCCGCATTTCACCACCAAGAAAACAGGGGAGGGAACAGGGCTCGGGCTTGCCGTGGTGCACGGCATCGTGAAAAGCTACAACGGCCACATTGCCGTCTACGGTGAGCCGGGCCGGGGCGCCACCTTTCACGTCTATCTGCCCACGGCGGAAACACAGTCAGCCGAGGCGCCGGTCAGGGAGGAGCTCCCTCATCCGAACGGCAAGGGCGAGCGGATACTCTTCGTGGACGACGAGATGGAGATCTGCGAGTTCGCCAGCCGCCTTTTTGCGGGGCACGGGTATCAGGTCACCGCCCTCACGGACAGCGCCTGCGGCGCGCCGTGACGGCCGGGCGGGCGTTGAAGGCGACGAAGCAAGTCCGGCTCACGGCCTTGCCCGGAGCGTGTCGGAGCATGAAGCCCCATTCCGGCGGATTCAGCCCGCCGGAGTGCCTTCGACCGCTGTGTACAAGTCCGCATACTCCACCCCCCTCTCGTGTGAGTACTCAATCCCCCATGCGCAATTAAATCGTTGTCTGGAAACGGACGCGAGAAGTGCGGGACCGCGGGAGACCTCCGGAGCGAAATCCCGTCTCACCGGGGACCGTTCCCAGCGCGTTCAACGGATTCTACGGCGAAAACACAATCCGCATGGGTGACCGGAGGCCCCCCTGTGCCTCCTCCGGCGTACCAGCCAGATCGCCTCCTTCAAGGCAATCGGCAAAGCAGATGACGTCCTCCCGGCCTCTTGCGGTCTTCCTTTCAGAAAATTTCCGTGGAGTCATGTCAACACCCCTACGGGCGGTCCCGTCCCGCCGGACGGTGAGGGTTCCAGGCGCCCGGCCCGGATGACGGCTCGGGAGGCACCGGCGACGAGTGTGCAAAAAAGGGCCGCCATGCGGGGATGCAGAGCGCCCCCCCTGCGGAGAAGACCGCCAAAATGCCTCTCTCTCCGCTCTGCATCGTCTCGCGTCCGGCCGGACCGGCTCATTCGGGCGCCGCCTGCGGCATCCCCGTTTCATCAAGCCCCCTCACGGCCTCGATGACCTTGCAGGCCGCCCCATGGGCGTCCAGGCCGGCAATGTGAACCTGAAGATCGGCCCGCCGGTAACTCACGCGGAAATAGGTGATTTCCTTCTTGATATCTCTGAAATACCATTTCTTCTGCTCGGGCGTCAGTATCTTTTCGATCGGGCGGGAATCCACGTCGTAGAACCTGATCCTCTCGAGGATATTTTCCGGCTGGTCGGTGATGACCACAGTCACCGTGGTTGCCTTGACCTTTTTTATCGCCCTCCAGTAGCCTGCCGTCAGTCCGCTCGGCGGCAACGCCAGCACGCACGTCCCGCTGGCCGGACCGTTCAACAGATGCACCAGGGCCTTCGCAGCCTCGCTGCGGTAAGAGTACGCCGAAAGGAATCTGTTCTGGAGCCGCTCGATGCTGGTCTTGAAGAACCTCTCAATTTCTTCATCCAGATCGAAAAATTTGACCCCAAGGAGGTCTGCAACCGTTCTGCCGATGGTCGTTTTCCCGACACAACTGACGCCCGTCAACAGTATCCGCATGAATCCACCCTCGTCCGCCGCCGCACCCTGTCCGGATGCGGCGGAGCCGCCCCGGCGCCCCGTGCCCCGGCCTGCGCGGCGGGCGTCACGCTCCCGCCGCCCCGTCCACGCGGAGGCCCGCCCGTTGCCCCCATTTTCTCATGACATCCGTATGCCGCTGCAAATAGCCCATCTCCCGCGTTGCCCATGTCCCCCGTCCTGGCGGCACATGCTCAACTAGGCCTCATTCCTCAAAAATCCCGCGCCTCTCCTTCAACGGCCGGTGGGCGCGCCGTCCGGCTGGGACGAAGCCCCCGGAATCAATCTCGGGGGCGGCCTCCTGCCCCCCGAGAACGCACATTGGCACCAGTCACTTTTCGCGCCCCCCCTTCCCTCGTGGTCCACCCCCCACACACGCCAACGGATCGCGTACCCGCCGGCCTCTCGCATCAACCTGTCAACTCGGGAAGAATATATGGGTGAGCGGAGTCCGAGACCGGTTCGGATGTGCCATGGCCGCCCCGCTGCCAAACTGTACCAGTTTCTTTCATATCCTGAACAGCCGAAGCAGTCTACTTCCACTGTATACGTTGAGGCGCCCTCCGCCGGCTGCCAGCTGAAAGGAATGCCGTCAGAGTCGGCAGAAATCGGAATCGCACCCCCGCATTCCGGTCTTTTCGGGACCGGCGCCGGCAGGACCGCAGTTGGAGGGACGTCCGGCCCGTTGTCCGAGCCTTCTCGGGGGCCGATCACCCCGACCTGGTAGAACACTGTCAGCAATCCCCCAATAGCGGTGATCACTGCGGCGATCCCGGTCAGCAGGCCCGGGGCTGTCGACCAGAAAGAGTCCTTTTCACTCATTGTCGGTTCCTGTTTGAACCCAGATTATGCACCTCCGGGTGCCCGAGGCCCAGGACGAGAGATCTTGAGGAGATGGGGACTACGCACCGCCTGATCACCCGTAAGCCTTCACAGGGTACCGCATCTGCTTTGTTGGTGGGCACTTGAAGTACAGGGAGTACGTCTGCATGCCCGCGCCTTGTATCTGCGGTACCCTGTGAAGGCTCCCAGTTCGGGGAATGCAGCATCGGGGTTACACCGAACCCTGTGATCAGGTACCATCACCCGGCTTGAACCTGTAAGTTAATGCCTCCTCAGGCCGGGGAAAAGCCCGCCGGAGGTCCCGTTTCTGCCGGTTTTGGGCGTGTCTGGAATGGGGCCGATCCTCCGGCGCTTTTAGGAGACCGTGCTTCACCGGATTGAAATGGATCCCCATGGCGGCTGAAATCGATTTCGTCCCGAATCCCGTGCTCCCAGAACCTGCGCCGCCGGACCCCCCTGCTCGTGCCTGTCCTGTCGGAATTTCGGAATCAGTCCTCTGCAGGCCTCCCTGCACCTCCGGCTGAACCCGCCCTTGATTGTGCGCCAAAGCATCGAGAAATCTCGGTCTCCCTCCGGGAGACTCCAGATGGAATGCAAGTGATCCGGAAGGGGTGCCGGTCCATAATTCGCCGAAATGTCTCTCTCAACAGGGCAATATCGGCTGGAATCAGAGGATCTCCCTTCTCCTGTACGTCATGACGGGAAAGAAAGAGCTTCCGCCCTCGGTCCGCGCCCGGCGATATTGCATGGTCGAAGTCCTCTCTGAATGTTGGGTTTGGCTTCGCTCTACCCAACCTACCTTGTGCACCGCCCAGCCCCGGAGAAGCGGCTGAAATCGATTTCGTCCCAAATCCCGTGCTCCCAATCCGGGTTGCTTCCGGTGAACAGTATGTCGTCCTGCCCCAGTTTCCCAACCTCGCCATCATCGCCAAAAACAGCGCGCCTGACACCCTCTGCATTTTTTCTCCCGAAATGCCGATCCACACTCTGGGATCCTCAGGGGATCACAGAATGCTCAGGAGGGATGCACATGCGCACGAATCGCAATCCATGCAACCAACCGCCCCGAAACTCCCTTGCTGCTCTTCTGGCGGCCTTTGTCCTCATGACCGTCATGATGATGGCGATACCCCCCGTATCCCCAGCCGGAGCCGAGGGGATTCTGTTCATTCTGGATTGCTCCGGCTCCATGTGGGGCCGGGTGGAGGATTCCCCGAAGATCGTGCAGGCGAAGGAGACGCTGCTGTCGCTTTTCTCCGAGGTGCCGGATTCCCTTGGTGTTGGTCTGATGGCCTACGGCCACCGTCGCAAGGGTGACTGCGCGGACATCGAGATGATCGTCGATCCCGGCATGTCTCGAGACGCCGTCCCCGCCCGGGTGAACGCGCTGAACGCCAAAGGGAAAACCCCCATCAGCGATGCGCTCATCAAGGCCGGCGAACTCCTGGCCGGCAAGGAGGACCCCTTCACCATCATTCTCATCAGCGACGGGATCGAAACCTGCGGAGGAGATCCCTGCAAGGTGGCGGCCGAACTCGTCGGAAAGGGGATCAAGGTCGTCATTCATGTGGTGGGGTTCGATATTGACGCGGATGCCGTGGCCCAGATGCAATGCATCGCCCAGGCCGGAAACGGCCGCTTCTTCAAGGCTGACGACGTCGGCCAGCTCAAGGAAGCCCTCACCCTGTTGAAGGATTCCGTTGTGGCCAAAACACCCCTGCCGGTGGCCCCCAAGATCGAGGGCGTCGCCGCGGAAACCGCCCCTTCCAAGACCCTCCGCATCGCCGGCCCCGGGACTGTAAAACTCAAACCCGCCCCCTGGGTGACCATGCCGCCCCGGTCCTGGGGGCTTGCGGATGCGGAAACCGGAGACGTCCTGGCCTCCGGCAACGGAGACCAACTCCGGGCCAAGGCCGGAGAGTACCAAATCCGCTGGCGGCAGAGCGAACATGGCCACGCGGAAACACTACTGACAGAGACCGTGACGGTTTCCCCGGGGAAAACAGTGGAAGTGCCCATCGACACGGGTGTGCGCATCACCGTCCCAGAGGGGATCGGCCCGCCCCGAGGCTGGGGCCTTACGGTACCGGGTGAAACGGCACCGTTCTGGTGGTGCCGGGAGGTGGGCACACCCCAGGTCGCCCCTGCCGGCACCTATGAAATCTTCTGGCACCAGAACGAGCACGACTCCCGTCCGGTCATGCTGGGTCAGGTCACGATCCAGAGCGGCCGGCTCAATGAGATCGTCGCGGATTCCGGCATTTCGCTTCAGCTCGCCCCGTGGGCGCCGCGGCACTTCTATTATTACGGCCTGAAGACGGGAGGAGGCGTCATGGCGGGCTCGTGGCGAGACCCGGCGCCCCAGCTGGCAACGCCTGGCACCTACACACTGGTCCTCCGGCCCACGGAACACAATCACAATGAAATCGTCTGGGGATCCGTCGCCATGGACGAACACGGCTTTGCGAAGGTACCGATAGATTCCGGCATCACCTTCATCCATGCCCCCGATGCGAAACCGCCCTACGGGATCTTTCTGGTGAATCTGGACAGCGGTCATGAAATCGCCATCAGAGGCACGTGGGATCCGGTGCCCGTCCCTCCGGGCCGGTACCGCCTGGACTGGTGGGAAAGCCAGCACGGCAGCACCCGCCAGACCCTGGCGGATGAGTTTGTAATCGAATCCGGTGTGCTGCTGGAGGTTGAGATGTGAAGGCCGCCGGGCCTTGATCCGTAATTTGCCGGAACGGCCGAATAAAAACGGCCGGGGATCTCGGCCTGACCCGCTGCCGCCCGTTGAACGATTCCCGGGCGTTCCTGGCCGCCGCAGCTCAGCCCCGGCACGGAGCCCCGTGCCGGGGTGAGGCGGGCCACGCATCATGCCTGCGCCCCCCTCCGGAACCGTGCCTGATCACGGGGTTCGGCACGGCCCCAATGCTACAACCCCCCTGAACTGGAAGCCTTTATAGGGTTCCGCCGATGCGAAACGGCGGGCACGCAGACGTACCCACTGTACTTCAAGTGCCTGCCAACAAAGCAGATGCGGTACCCCGTGAAGGCTTACCCGGAACCTCGCCGCCGCGGCGGAATACACGGGTCCCCTGCTCCGCCTGAAGCCGAAGGCCTGCGCGCACCTGGATTTCTCATGGATCTCTGCGGCTCGGAGGAGGCACCCTCCGCTGGTCGCAAAACGTTCACGTGTTTGTCACAGAGGCGTAACACAATCCCTGTAAATTCACCCCCAGAAACACCGCCGTAGGGCACGCAGGCCAAACCGGATCGGGCAGAAGGTGCCGCCTGGGAAATCCCGAGGTTCAGCCGGGGATATCCGTTCTCATGCCTTCAGGGGATAAGACGGCGCAGGGAGGGCATCAGGGCCGCCGTCCCTGTTCTTTCACGCCCCTGCCTCGAATCCGCTGCCTTCGGCCCCCTTCGGCCCATCGTGCAGACCGCGAACGCAAGATTTGCTTCGGCAGGAAAAAGGAGGATTGGAATGTTTCATCGAGTACTGATGTTCATTTTGATGGTGGGCCTCACGGCCGCCACCGTCCATTCGGCGAACCTGGGCGGTGTGGCTGTGGATTCGGGAGGCGCAGTTCTGACAACGGACACTGTGTTTACGGGCGGCGTCGGGGTAGGCGGCGACCCTCCGGTGGGCAATACCGTCACCTTCCACCATACCGAGAACATGACCATTGCCGGCGTCATCAATGTCGGTGCGGCGGACGTCGGAAGCACTGCGGACATCCTGATCCTGGCCGTGTACACGCCGCCGGGCGGCCCTGCTCTGGGCTTCATGCGAGGGACGGACGGGAGCTGGACTCTGGTGGAACAGACCCTCCCGGTCTACAGGCAGGACGTCACCCTCTCCGCCACCGAGAACGTGGATATCCTGGCAGGAGTGCCCCAGGGTCTGTACGGCACCCTTGACATCTATCTGGGTTACCAGCTCGCCGGCGGCTCCCTCGTGTTCAATCCTGTCCCCATTCACGCGAGCATTTCCGGGGGAACCGGGGCCCCCTTCGAGTCCGGCTGTCTGGACATTGATGACAGCGGCACGCGTGTCACCGAGGGCCGTCTGGCTTACACGGATTCGATCTTCAACTGCGTGAACGGTGCGGTTGTGGACGACGGCGACGAGCTCGACGCGGTCACCCAGCAGGTGGTGAGCGGCGGCGGGAACATGACCATCGACCCCCAGCTTGACGCCAATCTGGCGGCCAGGAATCCGGCGGCACTGCTTCCCCAGGCCACGGGTGCGAGCTTCGACGCCATCGCCGCGGTCTCCGCGCTCCCGATTCAGACCGGAAAGAGCGCCTTCGGCATCTGGCAGAACGGCTTCTTCGAGAGAACGGACTACATCGGTGCTGTGGATCCCAGGGCCAGGCACGCCTGGTGGGACGGCTGGACCATTCAGGAAGGCAGCGGCAGCCTGAAGAACGAGACCTTCCACCCGCTCCGGGCCGAAATCGAAGGCGGGATGATAGCGCCCTCGGCCGCTCCGTGTCCTGCCGGTGTACTCGCCGGCGTTCAGGCGAACATCTTCGGCACCAATTTCCCGATCTGCGTCATCAATCAGGCAATCACTGACGACGTGACCCTGAGCAACGGCCATGTCTATCTCGTTGACGGCACGATCAACGTCGGCAACGGCGGCGCCCAGGGGGCCACGGACAGCAGCGCCTCCCACGTGACCCTGACTGTGGAGGCCGGGGTGCAGATCTTCGGCGACACCACGGCGGATACCTCCGGGATCGTGATCACCCGGGGATCGGACATCGTTATCGCCGGCACGGCGACGATGCCCGTGGTGATGAGTTCCGCCGACGGCGGACAGATCTCCACCAGCGTCAACAACTTCTCAGGGCGCGACGAATGGGGAGGCCTCATCGTGGACGGCTTCGCCCCGGTGAACGAGGGCGGCGAGGTCCTGAGCGAGGCCGCTCCTGAAGGCGTCAACCGGTACTTCGGCGGGAACGATCCCCTCGACGGCAGCGGCAGCATCCGCTACCTGGTCGTTGCCGAGTCCGGCCAGGAATTCCGCCTCGACGAAGAGATCCAGGGCCTGACCCTGGAGGGCGTCGGCGCGGGCACGGAAATCGATTACGTCCAGATCCACCAGAGCGGCGACGACGGCATCGAGTGGTTCGGCGGCACGGTCAACGCAAGCCACCTTGTGATCACGGGCCCGGAGGACGACGGTCTGGACATGGACCTCGGCTTCCAGGGCGGCATCCAGTACGCCATCGTCAAGATGGCCAATGACGGGGGAGACCGGGCCATCGAGTCCGACAACAACGGAGATAACTACGATATCACGCCCATCAGCAACCCGACCATGTCCAACATCACCCTCATCGGCGACGTGGGCGCCCCCGATGCATCCACCCGCGGCGCGGTCCACAGGGAAGGATTCGGGGTCTTCATGCACAAGGCCATCATCACTGACGGCGACGGACCCTTCGAGTCCGGCTGTCTGGACATTGATGACAGCGGCACGCGTGTCACCGAGGGCCGTCTGGCTTACACGGATTCGATCTTCAACTGCGTGAACGGTGCGGTTGTGGACGACGGCGACGAGCTCGACGCGGTCACCCAGCAGGTGGTGAGCGGCGGCGGGAACATGACCATCGACCCCCAGCTTGACGCCAATCTGGCGGCCAGGAATCCGGCGGCACTGCTTCCCCAGGCCACGGGTGCGAGCTTCGACGCCATCGCCGCGGTCTCCGCGCTCCCGATTCAGACCGGAAAGAGCGCCTTCGGCATCTGGCAGAACGGCTTCTTCGAGAGAACGGACTACATCGGTGCTGTGGATCCCAGGGCCAGGCACGCCTGGTGGGACGGCTGGACCATTCAGGAAGGCAGCGGCAGCCTGAAGAACGAGACCTTCCACCCGCTCCGGGCCGAAATCGAAGGCGGGATGATAGCGCCCTCGGCCGCTCCGTGTCCTGCCGGTGTACTCGCCGGCGTTCAGGCGAACATCTTCGGCACCAATTTCCCGATCTGCGTCATCAATCAGGCAATCACTGACGACGTGACCCTGAGCAACGGCCATGTCTATCTCGTTGACGGCACGATCAACGTCGGCAACGGCGGCGCCCAGGGGGCCACGGACAGCAGCGCCTCCCACGTGACCCTGACTGTGGAGGCCGGGGTGCAGATCTTCGGCGACACCACGGCGGATACCTCCGGGATCGTGATCACCCGGGGATCGGACATCGTTATCGCCGGCACGGCGACGATGCCCGTGGTGATGAGTTCCGCCGACGGCGGACAGATCTCCACCAGCGTCAACAACTTCTCAGGGCGCGACGAATGGGGAGGCCTCATCGTGGACGGCTTCGCCCCGGTGAACGAGGGCGGCGAGGTCCTGAGCGAGGCCGCTCCTGAAGGCGTCAACCGGTACTTCGGCGGGAACGATCCCCTCGACGGCAGCGGCAGCATCCGCTACCTGGTCGTTGCCGAGTCCGGCCAGGAATTCCGCCTCGACGAAGAGATCCAGGGCCTGACCCTGGAGGGCGTCGGCGCGGGCACGGAAATCGATTACGTCCAGATCCACCAGAGCGGCGACGACGGCATCGAGTGGTTCGGCGGCACGGTCAACGCAAGCCACCTTGTGATCACGGGCCCGGAGGACGACGGTCTGGACATGGACCTCGGCTTCCAGGGCGGCATCCAGTACGCCATCGTCAAGATGGCCAATGACGGGGGAGACCGGGCCATCGAGTCCGACAACAACGGAGATAACTACGATATCACGCCCATCAGCAACCCGACCATGTCCAACATCACCCTCATCGGCGACGTGGGCGCCCCCGATGCATCCACCCGCGGCGCGGTCCACAGGGAAGGATTCGGGGTCTTCATGCACAAGGCCATCATCACTGACGGCGGAAACTAACGAACGACTTTCCTTACCCCGGGGCCCCGCGCTACTGCTTCCAGGAACGCGCGGGGCCTCATGGTCTTTCCCGGGAGGGCGCAGCATGGGCCTGGAAACACGAACGGGTTCCGCACCCTTTCCGGAAAGAACCTAACAGAACACCAGATATCGATTCGGGAGTTGACAGGATGGCGATGCAGGCGGGAAAGAGAACGGCCCTGGCGGTTCTCCTGATATTGCTCGGGTTCTCGGGGGCTGTTTCGGCCGAGGATCCGCTCACCAATCTCTCCGAGAGCCTCATCCGGCTCCGGGGGGAGGTAGAGGAGCTGAACGGCCGGCTGCAGGAAGCCACGGCCGCCCACAGGGACCGCATGCAGTCTCTGGAACGGCAGCGGGGCGAACTCGAGGCCCAGCTCAAACGTGACCAGGTCAATGTGGAGAAACTGAGCGGCATTCTCCAGGCAAACAGGGAAGAGGCGGAAGGCACCGGCGCGGGCGCTGGTGAATTGATAGCCGTGCTGCTTGAGGCGATCGAAGTCGGAAAGGAGAGGATCCGGGAGGGCCTGCCGTTCAAGACCCCCGAACGCACGGGCGAGCTGGATGAAATCGCCCGGCAGGTCGAGGAAAAGCTCATTCCTCCCCACCAGGGCGTGAACAGGCTCTGGGCCTTTTTTGAAGACGAAATCCGCATGACCAGGGAAAACGGGATCTACCGGCAACCGGTGGCTTTCGACGGTGAAGAGAGGCTGGCCAGCGTAGCGAGGCTTGGAATGGTCATGCTCTTTTTCGAGTCCAGCGACGGAAAATACGGGGCTGCAAGGCGACAAGAGGGCCTTTGGGGCTTCGATGTCCTGTCGGAGCAGGACGATATCGAGCGCGTGGCGGTGCTGTTCGACAGTCTCCGCAAACAGATCCGCACCGGCTATTTCACCCTGCCGAACGTCTTGCCCGCAGGAGAGACCGGACAACAATGAAAAGACGCGAAACGCATTCCCGGCCCCGGACCGGTCTCTGGGCGGCCGCATTCGTCCTCGTGGCTTCGGCCGCCGCTGCGGGACCCGGATTCGGTGCCGACACACTGGAAGATGCCTACAGGAAGGAGTTCGCCTTTCTTGAGGCGCAGAAGCGCGAGATCCAGACCCGGTTGGACCGGTTCCAAAAACAAGCCGGGGATGAACAGGCCGGAATCGAGAAGGAGATCGCGGCACTCACCGCCAAGGTCCTCGCCCTGGACGAACGGGGCCGCAGGCTCAGGGATGCCGTGGACGCCTCCGAGCGAGCGCTCCAGATCAGCCGGGACAACGCCGCCCTGGTCGAGGGGACCCTGGAACAGGGCAAGGCCACTCTTGAAGAGTACGGAAGAGGGATCGAGACACCTGAATCCCGGGCGCTCAAAAACAGCGAAAAGATCCGCGAGCTTTACAGGGCCGGCGACACGTTGATCAGGGACCTGAGCCGTATCCGGTCAGTCCCGGGGAGGTTCTTTCTCGCTGACGGCACCCGCCAGGAAGGCACAATACTCAAGATCGGAAACATCGCTGCCTTCGGCATCAGCGAAAAAGGGAGCGGTGCACTGGCGCCTGCCGGGGCCGGTGAATACAAAATCTGGCCCGGGTCCGGAGGCGAGGACGCCAAGGCTCTGGCTTCGGGGGCGAGGCCGGCCGCCTTGGGCCTGTTCCTTTACGAATCCCTGAAAAACGCCGTCGATACGGAGGGAAAACAGACACTCACGGAATATATCGCCAGCGGCGGGGTCATCGCCTGGGTAATCGTGGGTTTGGGCGCCATCGCCTGCCTGCTCGTAGTCCTCCGCGCATTGTTCCTGAAACAGGCCGGCACGAGCACCGGCACGCTCATGGAAGAGGTCGGCGCTCTCGTTCAACGGAGCGACATCGAAGGCGCCCTTGCCGCATGCAGGAGCCGCAGAGGAAGCGCGGCCCGGGTGGCGGCGGCGGTCCTCCGGAACCTGGACAGGGATCGGGACCATCTCGAGGACATCGTCGCGGAAAATATCATGCACGAGGCCTCCATCCTGGACCGCTTCGGGGCCATTATTTTGATGATCGCCGGGGTGGCGCCCCTGCTCGGACTGCTCGGGACAGTGACCGGGATGATTTCCACCTTCGACGTCATCACCGAGTTCGGCACCGGAGATCCGAAGATGCTCTCGGGCGGCATCGCCACAGCCCTGGTCACCACACAGCTCGGGCTTGTAGTGGCCATACCCGCCCTCATGTTCGGAAGTCTCCTTTCTTCCTGGGGCAACCGCATCAGGGACGACATGGAAAAGGCGGCCCTCCGCATCACCACGATCCACCATCGGGCCACGGCGGCCCGGACGGCTTGACTATGGACGGCGGCACCGTGCACTCAGAAACGAGCGCCTGGTTTCATTCCGGTGGAGGGTTCCTCGCCCGCATCGAGGAACCGGATTTCTGGCATGAATTGATCCGCCTACTTCTGCACTATGTGGAGGTCGGGGGATGGGTGATGCCGCCCCTTCTCCTGTCGCTGGTCCTCCTCTGGTACGGGCTTGGATATCGCTGGTCAGCCCTGGCGGGGACCGGTCACGAGGACCCACGTGAAATGCTGGAGAACCTCCGGGCTGGAAAAGGCCCCAGGCGACCGAGGGGAATCCTCCAGAACGCCGTGTCGCGCGGCTGGACACTCAAAAAGTCCAACCCGCCGCATCTGCGACTCCACCTGGACGATGCGTTCGGCGACTACGACAGGGAGCTGAACCGCTTCGTGCCGCTTGTTCGGATCATCGTCGTCACCGCCCCGCTTCTGGGGCTCCTCGGCACGGTGACCGGGATGATTGAGACCTTCAAATCCCTCGAGCGGAATGTCCTCTTCAGCCAATCGGGCGGTGTCGCAAACGGCATATCCCAGGCCCTTCTCACCACCCAGCTCGGCCTTGCGGTCGCCATACCCGGCCTCATCGTCCAAGATTTTCTGGGCAGGCGCCAGCGCAGGATCCAGGTCTCCCTGGACCGGATCAAGGACCTCCTGACAAGCGCACCGGAAGACGGCGCCGGCGAGGAGCGTGCGGCATGAAGTATCGGCGAGGCGACAGGGGCGGCCAGGAAGAGATCAACATCGCACCACTCATCGACATCGTCTTCATTCTTCTGATCTTTTTCATGGTGAGCACCACGTTCCAGAAGGATCAGGATCTGGACATCACCCGGCCCCAGGCCGCCAGCGCAAAACCGGCCTCTACGAAGGCGATACGCGTCTATATCGACGCCAGCGGCGAGACGTTCATCCAGGGTCAGCCCGTGCGGCCGTGGGTGATACAGAGCCGGGTGAGAGACATGCTGAAGGGAAGCACCACCGACCAGGTTCTTGTCGTCACGGACGAAGGAGTCCCGGCCAGGAAGCTCATCGAGGTGGTGGACCAGGCCCGGCTCGGCGGGGCCAACGATGTGGGCGTGGCCACACGGGTTGCCACGGAATAGGACAGGGAGGAAGGCCATGGAGCGATGGAAGATAAAAAAACATGTGACGGCATCCGTGTCCGCCGTGATCGGACTCATTGCAGTATACGGGGGGGTGGTCGCCATGAACGAGCTGGGTCAGGCCCCTGAGAAAGAGCCCACGGCCAGAGGCGTTCCGATGGAGATTCAGAAGACCCCGCCGCCGCCTCCTCAGAAGGCGGTGGAGCGCAAGCCCGAGCCCAAACGCCGGGTCTCCCGGCGCGACCCGCCGCCGGCCCCCATTGTGGGGCTCGGATCGCCTCTTTCAGGGATTGATTTCGGAATCCCCGAGTTCCAGATCAGCGGCCTCGGGAACGCCGCCACGGGACTGCTCGGGTCCACCGACGATGTGGCAATGACCGGGGAATCCGTGGACATCCCCCCGCAACCCGCTCAGCGGAGCCCGGTCGAATATCCGAAAAAGGCAAAGAAGCAGGGCGTCGAAGGCTACGTAGTGCTGAGCCTCCTGATAGACGAGACCGGAGACGTGGCCAAGGCGAGGGTCCTCGAATCCAGACCTTCCGGGGTTTTCGAAGAGGCCGCCCTGAGCGGCGTCAAGGCGTGGATCTTCAGTCCGGCCAAGTACAAGGGCAGGCCCGTCAAGGTGTGGGCCACGCAGAAGATCCGTTTCCAGATGGGCTAGGCCGTGGAATTATCTAGAGCGCCGTCCCGGGTCTTCTCCCGGATGAACGGGATCGTATGTACCGTCCTCTTCACCTTGTTGTCCATGCTTTGCGCACCGACTCAGCCGTGGGCCGAGACGAAGCAGGCGGACAAGGCGGATTATCTCTCCCTGGCCGCCCTTCTGATCAAGGACGGGCACTACGAGCGGGCCGCCGCCGCCCTGGACAACGTCGACACAACCAAGGAAGAGACGGACCTCGCCCGGTACTACACCCTCAGGGGACTGGTCGATCTCTCACTCCAGAACTACGAAGGAGCGAGGGTCGCCCTGGAAAAGGCCGTTGCAGCGGGCCAGGAGGATGCGATCATCCACGTCTACCTCGCCCAGGTACATTACAACCTCGGGGACTACAGGGCGACACTGGCCTGTCTGGACAAGGCGGGTGGGGTGGCCGGCGACAGGCCCGAGCTCTTCCTCATGCGCTCCCAGGCTCACTGGAAACTGGGAGAGCGGAGGACGGCATGGGAAACCCTGAGCCGGGGGGAGGCGCGTTTCCCTGAAGAGACGGAATTCCCGCGCCGCAAGGTCTTCCTCCTCATTGAGCTCGGTCTCTTCCAGGCCGCTGCGGAGCAGGGGAGAGACTATCTCGGCAGAGCCGAGCCCGCGCTCGAAGACTACCTCGCCATCGGCGGGGCCCTCCGCCGCAGCGGGCAGTCCGGCGAGGCGCTCCCCTTCCTCGAGGCCGCCATGCTGAAATTCCCGTCGGAAAGAGACGCCATGCTGGAATCCGCTCACGCCTACCTGGACATGGGAAAGAAAAAGACCGCGGCCGATATCTACGAACGGGCCGCCCTCCACGATCCGGCCCTGGCGGTGGAGGCGGCGGAGGTGCATCGCCGGGCGAAACAGTATTTCCGGGCCCTGTATATCAACGCACGGGTGGGGGATCAGAAGGAAAAGATCAAGCAGCGCCTGGCCATCCTCCTGGACCTTGAGCAGTACGGAAAGGTGACGGCAATGGAGGAGGCCCTGCACCGGGTCCGCCTCTTGGATGACGAGGACGTCCGGTACGCCCTGGCCTTCGCCCGTTTCAAGGCCGGCGACTACGAGGGCGCCGAGGGCCATCTCAAGCACCTCGCCGGGGTGGACGCCTTCCAGAAGGCCACGAGGCTCCGCAAGACCATGGAGGACTGTCTGGACACCAAATGGCTGTGCTATTGACTGCGAACGCCCTTTCCGCGGGGGTGAGATGGTGAGGCGGTTCGCATGCTGCGCCCTCGTGTGCGCCCTCGCCGCGGCGGCGACTGCGGCCCTGGCCGGGGAAAGAGACCCGGCAAGGCTCTCCCTGTACGTCTTTTTCCAGGGGAGACCTGTGCCCGGGCTCCCGGTATCGGTGGACGGGATCGAAAAGGGCCGTACGAGTGAAGAGGGGGCCTTCCGTGATGTACTCGCCCCGGGACGTCGGCAGATTCAAATCGGCAGACCTGACGGGGGAGTTCTGGATCTTGAGGTAGTGATTCAGGCAGGAGAGAGCGTGCAGGCCGTTGTCGGTCTCCCGGGGGAAGGCGGTGTACCGGCTGTGGACATCGAGAGTTCCAGGGTCGGAACTGTGGTTCCGGACCGTGAGGATGCCGCTGGCTCCGGAGAGAAAGGGCCGCCCGGCACGGTGAAAGGAAGGGTGGTCGACGTCGAAAGCGGCGAGCCCGTGGCCGGTGCCCGGATTTTCGTGAGCGGGGCCGCCAGAGAGGCCCAGACCGACGAAAACGGCGCATTCGCCGTGGATGTTTCTCCGGGCACCTATTCCCTTTCGGTAATCCATACCGACTACAGCACCCGTACCCTGGACGGCCTCCATGTGGAGGCCGGGAAGACGGTCACCGCGGACGTGCAGCTCACGCCCGCCGACGTGGAACTGGCGGATTTCGTGGTGACCGCGCCGTATCTGGAGGGGAGTGTCGCCTCCATCATCGACATCCAGCGTTCGGCGGACTCCGTCACAGAGGTGATCGGAGCGGAACAGATGTCCAAGGCTGGAGACAGCGACGCAGCGGACGCGCTCCAGCGGGTTACCGGCCTCACCGTCGAGGACGGGAAGTTCGTGCTCATCCGGGGCCTTCCCCCCCGCTACACGAAGACCCTGTGGAACGGCTGCGAGCTCCCGTCTCCCGACCCCAACGGTCGCCTCGTACCCCTGGACATGTTTCCCACCGACGTCCTCCAGTCGGTCCAGGTGCAGAAATCCTTTTCCCCCGATCAGCCGGGGAGCTTCGGGGGCGGATTGATCCAGCTCCAGACCCGGAGGATTCCCGAGAAGTCATTTTTCGAGGTCTCGACCTCCGCCGGCTTCAACTCTGAAACCACAGGAAAAAAGGGGCTGGTCTACGAAGGGGGAAAGTGGGACTTCCTTGGATTTGACGACGGAACCAGGGATCTTCCGAGTGAACTGGACCGGATCACCGACAGCGACCGCCGGCTCGCGAAGGCGTCCATCACGAACCCCGACGGGTTCACCGATGAAGAGCTTGAAGCTCTGGGAGAATCCTTCCCGAATACTTACAAGATCGGGGAGGAGACGGCGGCGCCTGATCTGGGCCTCGGGGTCTCCGGCGGCTTGGCCGTGGAGAGACCCTGGGGACGTTTCGGTTTTCTTGGGTCGTTTCTTTACGACCATACATGGGAGAACACTCAGGGTCCGGAGCGGAGTTTCTCCCTGAGCGGAGACAGGCTTCTCGTCGCCGACGACTACTCCGTGTTCGAAACCGCGAGAGACACCACCGTTGGATGCCTCATCACCATCGGCGGTGAGTTGGGCGAGGACCACGAGGTCACCGGCAACACCCTCCTCCTCAGAAAGACCACGGACCGGGCGGAGATCAGGGAAGGGCGCCGGTCGGAAAACGATCAGGATGTGCGGGAATTCACCCTGGAGTTCCCGGAGCGCGAACTCCTCAGCCAGCAGTTCCTCGGGACCCACCGGCTTCCGCCCCTCCACGGCCTCACCGCCGACTGGAGGGCCATGTTTTCGAGGAGCACCAGACAGTCCCACGACCGGCGCTTCTACCGGTACATCCTCCTGGAGGAGCCCGTCTTCGACGGCAGTTCGCTGGAGCGGCGCTACGCCGACCTGGAGGATTCCGGCAAGGACATGGGCTTGGATCTCTCCATGCCCTTCGGGGAGGAGGACACCCTTGCCCTCACGATGAAGGCCGGATACGCGTACGCCACACGGGAACGGACATCCGACACGAAGCGCTTCCAGTTCGAATGGGACCGGGGAGCGATCCCGAGCGAAATCGCCACGATGCCGAACCCGGAGCTCATCTTCACCGAGGAGAACATCGGCCCCGGAAGATTCATCGTGGACGACCTCACCGGGGCAAACGACGACAGCCGCGGGGATCAGACCGTGACCGGCGGCTTCGTCATGGGTGATGTCACGATCCTGGACGTCCTCCGCCTGACCGCGGGCTTCCGGCGCGAAAAATCCACCATCAACATCAGCACGTTCCAGGCCTCCGCCGGCGGAGGAGAGTCTGCAGTGGACAGTACCCTGGAGACGTCGTCGGTCCTGCCGTCGGCATCCGCGGTCCTGACCCTGTTCGAAGACATGCAGATCCGGGCGAGTTACGGCGAGAGTGTCTCCCGGCCGGATTTCCGGGAGATATCCCCTGCGCAGTTCATCGACCCCGTGACCGACGACACCTTTGTGGGGAATCCAGAGCTGAAGGAAACGGAAATCAGCAGCGTCGACCTCAGGTTGGAGTGGTACCCGAGCGGCACGGAACAACTCAGCCTCGGAGTTTTCCAAAAAGACTTCACCAATCCCATAGAGACCGTAAAAATTCCCGGGTTCAACAGTCCACGGACCTTCCAAAACGCCGATACGGCAGAATCCCGGGGTGTGGAGATCGGATTCCGCAAGACTCTCGGTTTCTTCAGGGAGGGCTGGGAGCGTTTCTACGCCGAGGGCAATGTCTCCTTCATCAAATCAACCGTACAGCTCTCGGAGGACACGCTCTTCACCAACACCAATCGGAGCCGGGAGCTGCAGGGCCAGGCCCCGTACGTGGCCAACTTCAAGTTCGGCTACGAAGGCGATCGGCTCGACGCCACCCTGCTGTTCAACATGGTGGGCGAACGCATCACCGAAGTCGGGGTCCAGGGACAGCCGGACATCACCCTGCAGCCTGCGCCGCGCCTCGATTTCGTCCTCCAGTATACCTTCGCGAACGATCTCAAGCTCAAGTTTGCGCTGAAAAACATCCTCGACCCCGAGATCGAGTACACGCAGGGGGACGAGGTGCAGAGGTCCTTCAAACATGGATGGGACGTCGGTCTGTCGCTGAGCGTACCCTTGTGGGGCGGGCGCTGACCGATCAGGCCGGGCGGCTCTCCGCGAGAAGGTCCACCCGGTCGGTCACCTCCCAGGGCAGGCCGATATCCATCCGTCCCATATGGCCGTACGCGGCGAGCCTCCTGTAGAAACCGCCCTTGATGGTCCTGGGCAGGTGCCGGAGCTTGAACTGGCGCATGATACCCGCTGGCCGGAACTCGAAGTGCTTCCTCAGGAGGGCGGCGATGGCCTCCTCGGCAATCTTTCCGGTCCCGAAGGTCTCGACTTGGAGACTCACCGGCCGGGCCATGCCGATGGAATAACTGAGCTGCACCTCGCATTCCTCAGCAAGGCCGGCAGCCACCACGTTCTTGGCTGCATAGCGGGCGGCGTAAGCCCCGATCCGGTCTATGCGTCTTGGGTCCTTCCCGCTCAGCGCCGCCCCGCTGTGCCGGGAATATTCCCCGTAGGTGTCGATGGCGTTCTTCCTGCCCGTAAGGCCCGAATGGACCGACTGGCCGCACCCCATGATGGGTCCGGTGTCGGGTGTGATGAAGATCCTCGTCTTTGAATCGGGCCTGAGTTCCTCGTCGCGAAAGACGGGCTCGATCACGGCCTGGCGTATGTCCTCCTCAAAAGAACGCGCCCCCGCGGGGACAGGCCCTCCGCGCCTGAGACATGCCTGCACTGTGATGCTGTAAATCCGCGCGGGCCTGCCCTGCCTGAACTCCACTCCCACCTGGGTCTTACCGTCAGGTCCAAGGGAGGGGACGATCTTGGTGAAACGGACGGCGGTGAGCCTCCTCGCCAGCTTGTGGGCAAGCCAGAGCGGCATGGGCATGAAGGCCGGGGTCTGGCGGCAGGCGAAACCGAACACGTTCACCTGGTTCCGGACCGTAATCCGCTCGATCTCCTCGTCGCCAAGGGCATTTTCATCGAAGCGGAGCTCGTCCGCCAGGGGCAGATCCCGCAGGCTGGTGAGGGCGGTGCAGGTGCGGGGGTTGAGGATCTCGTCGTCGTATCCCACCTGGGCGATGATATTTCTCGCCACGTTGGGAATGTCCACCAGGGCCGTGGATGAAAACTGCGAAGCGACGAAGATGATGGACTGGGCCACCGCACACTCGGCCACAATAGAGGTGTATGGATCCTGCTGGAGGAAACGGTCCACGACGGCGTCGCTGATCTGGTCGCAAAGTTTGTCCGGATGCCCCTCCGTCACGGATTCCGAAGTGAAGACAAAATCCCTTCTCATCGCTCTCTCCCGTCCTTCCCCCTCACGCTCCGGGGGTTTCCGGTTGCATTCATTCCAGGGCCGCCCTGCGCCCGGAGGACGCCCGCCCCCTCTTCCCGAGTTCGTTGGCCAGAAACGGCAGGATGGCACCGGCAGCCACAGCCGGCATGTCTACGAGGCCCACCGCCCCCAGCCCGAGCCTGGACCGCAGCCCCGGTGCCGCCATGGCGATCCCCTGCAGGGCGAAGGAGCCTCCCAGCGCCAGGTTCAAGTACCTGTTCGGGGGAAGCGCCGCGGTATCGAAGATGCTGTGTCTTTCCGACCGGCAGTGCAGGGTATGGAGAAGCTGGCCCAGGATGAGGCTCAGAAAGGCGATGCCTCCGGCCCGGGGTCCGACGCCGTACCTGCCTATGCCGTAGACGTAGGCACCCATGGCTCCGGCGCTGATGGTGGCGGCCTCGATACCTATCCGGGCAAAATCGGTTTTTCGCACTATAGGCTCGCCGGGGTCCCTGGGCGGCCTCTCGAGGACATCCTCCTCGGGCGGATCGAGAGACAGGGCGAGTCCGGGAAAGATATCTGTAATGAGATTGATCCACAGGAGCTGCATCTCGGTGAGGGGCTGGCCCACCCCGGCGACATTGGCTGCAAAGGTGACCATGATCTCGCTCAGGTTGGTGGCGAGGAGGAAATGGAGGGACTTGCGGACGTTGGCGTGGATGGTCCGGCCCCTGCTGACCGCGACAATCATGGTCTCGAGGTTGTCGTTTTCCAGGACCACGTCGGCCACCTCCCGGGCCACGTCCGTCCCTGTTCCCCCCATGGCCACCCCCACATCCGCCGCCTTGAGGGCGGGGCTGTCGTTCACCCCGTCTCCGGTCATGGCCACCACCAATCCGGCCCCTTGGAGGGCCTGGACGATCTGGAGCTTGTTCGCAGGGCTCACCCGGGCGAAGACATGGGCCCGGGCCGCGAGGGCTTGGAGGGCCTCCGGCCCCACGCCGGAAAGGCCCGTGGAGTCCAGGATCTTAAGTTCCTCTGCCCCGCTCAGGTTCAGGGCCTTTCCGATGGCGTAAGCCGTAGGGCTCTGGTCCCCGGTAATCATGACGGTCCTGATTCCAGCCCGGTGAAAGGCCTCCATGAGTTCCCCGGCGCCGGGGCGGACGGGATCGGCCATCCCAAGGATGCCGAGCCAGACAAAACCGCTCTCGAAACTGGATCCGTCTTGCCACGCCTCCTCGTCGCCGTCCAGGAGGGCGTAGGCCACACCAAGGTTCCTGAGGGCCCTGCCCGCCATGCGCTCGTTCTCGGTCTGTATCTCGAGGCGGTCCTCGTCGGACAGGAAGAGCGCCACCCCCCCGCGGACCTGCCGATCGCACAGGGAGAGGACCTCGGAGGGGCTGCCCTTCACCGCCACGATCAACCGCCCCGGGCCGGCCCTGTGGACCGTCACCATCCTGTTCCTGCCCTCCGCCCGGTGGAAGACCTTGATCAGAGGGAAGTCCTCCTTGAGCCGGGCGACGTCGATCCCGGAGCGCAGGGCCAGATACATGAGGGCGTTTTCAGTGGGAGAGCCGTTGACCAGGTACCCTCCGTTGTCGAAAATGACCTCGCTCTCGTTGCACAAGGCGGCGACGGTGACGAGGCCCGCCGTCTCGTCCCGGAAGGGCGGTGCTGCGTCCGCGGTGGAGGCGGGAAGGCCGTGCTCCAAGGCGTGAATCCGCTCCATCCCGCAATAGATCTCCATCACCGACATCCGATTCACGGTGATGGTGCCGGTCTTGTCCAGGCAGATGACCTGGATGGCCCCCAGGGTTTCGACGGCATCGAGATGCCGGATCAGGACCTTGCGCCGGCGCATCTCCCGGATGCCCAGGGCGAGGGTTGTGGTGGCCACGGTGGGAAGTCCCTCCGGGACAGCCGCCACCGCGAGAGAGATGGCGGTCCTGAGCATGGGAAGGAGGCCGTAGCCCCGGAGAACGCCCAGGAAAAAGACGATCCCACAGAGGGCCCCCGAGGCTGCGGCGAGTTGGGTGCCCATCCGGTCCAGCTGCCTCTCCATGGGTGTCTCCGGTGGCCTCGCCTCCCCCACAAGGCCCTGGATCCGCCCCATTTCCGTGAAGCGGGCTGTGGCAACCACCACCGCCAGGCCCTGGCCCCCGGTGACCAGGGTGCCCATGTAGCACATGTTCGAGCGTTCGCTGAGCGGAATGTTTTCGTGGGGGAGGGCCTCGGTGGTCTTGGACGACGGGACGCTCTCTCCGGTCAAGGCGGATTCGTCGATGCTGAGCCGCACCGCCTCGATGAGCCTCGCGTCCGCGGCAACGTAATTGCCTGGCCGCAGGACCAGGATGTCACCCGGGACCACCTCCTCGGCCCCCACCGGGGTCACCCGTTCTCCCCGGAGCACGAGGGCCTCGGGACGGACCAGGCTTTTCAGGGAATGGAGGGTGCGCTCGGACTGGCTCTCGGTGGCATAGCCGATGAGGGCATTGATGCCCACCACACCCATGATGGCGACAGCGTCGGCCAGGCCGCCCGTCAGGACAGAAATCCCGGCGGCGGCCGCAAGAAGGGCGACCGGCACGGACCCGAGCTGGCCGAGGAGGATCCCGAGGCCTGAACGGGGCACCGCCTCGGGCAGGATGTTCGGGCCGAATTTCCTGAAGCGGTCGGCGGCCTCGCCGGCGGTAAGGCCCCGGGCGCTGGACGACCCCATGGCCTCCACCACGGCGAAGTCCTCACGGCAGTACCACGGGAGGACCTGCTGGTCTTCCGATGCCACTACGAGCTGCCGGAGCCGTCTCTTGCTGAGGGCGGGCCGGGCCCGGCACCGGAGGGAGGGCACCCGCAGGGCGGCATCGGCCTCTCCAGCCTGCCCCGAAGGACCGGCGGTGGGAGGAGTGAACCGCATGACGACGCCCTGAAGGATTTCGGCCACGTCCTCCGCAGGCCGCCCCGGGTGGTAGGTGAGGAGGACGGTCCCAGTGCGGGTGCTCGCCCGGGCGAGGCGGATTCCGTCGAACCTCGAAAGGCGAGACTCGATATGGGCCTTGAGGGCGTCCGAACGGCGGAGCCCGGCCACACGGAACCTCCCCCGCCCCTTGACGGCGGTGTGGATGGGCTCGACCACGCCGGAGTCTCTCTCTACGGCCCGGAGATGAAAAAGACCTCTCGCGCCTATACCCTGGCCTTCTCCACCGGAGGCTTATTCCCCCGGGGCGCTGCCTTCTCCTTGGACCCGGCCTCGGATTCGGTCCGGCAAATCTCCGAACCGTTCGGCCGGGGCAGGGCGGTGTTCAGGACCTCCTTCACGCCTCCCACAACGCCGCAGAGTACGTCGGTTACTGCCCGGGTGGCGGTCTTTCCCACGGTCCCGGCGGCCTCGATGGCGCCCACCACGGCGTTTCTTGCCACTTCCTCCACGTTCCCGCCGACCTCCTTGGTGGCCTCGATGACCCCGTCAACGGTCCTCCGGGCCACCATGGCAACGTCCGCCCCTATCTCAGCCGCGCCTTTGACCGCCCCCCTGGCGGTCTGGCCGGCGAAGCTGACGATGTCGCCCCCGACGTCGCTCACCCCCATGATGATCCCCTTGGCCACGCTCTTCGTCCCCATGATGAGGCCAGTCCCCACCTCTTCGGTGGCCTGGACGGCCCCCTTGATGACGTCGGTGCTCACGCTGAGCCCCTCCTTGGCCACGTCCCCCGTGGCCCTGAGGGCGTTCGACACCGTATTCCTGGCCAAGCTCACGATCTCCGCCTCGATCTCGTTGATGCCCTTGAGGCTGTTGACGATGCCCTCCTTCACAATGGTCCCGGCCCGATCAAGCCCCGGCCCGCCTTCTCCAGCGGATGTCTCTTGCCCCTTGCTCTCATCCATGGTCATTCTCCCCCTCTGCATGGTGTACGCTTTGCTCAGACGACCTCTGAAATATGCTCACTCCGTACCAGAGCGACGTGTACCAGGCGGGCGCAACAAAATTGCCCCGGGCGATCTGGTACAGGCTCAGGCCGACCAGAATACAAAAGGCGATGGTGGGCACGTCGATCTCCCCCCTGGTCGCCTGTCTCGTCCGGCGGTCGAGGGCCCGGAATGCCGACTGGATCGCGGTCCTTAGGGGAGGGCGCCCCTCACCGTTTCCCCGCAGTAGAAAGAGCCCGCCGTCCTCGGCAAAGGTGGCGATCCCGGCTGGGTCGGACCGGTGAAAGAGGAGCACGCTTCCCGTCCCAGGCCGGGTCCGGACGCGTTCGACGCCGGCGAGTCCGGCAAGCGCCTTCTCCAAGGCCGCGAAGTAGCCGGCGTCCCCTCGCATGGAATCGATCCGGAGCCGAAGCCTTCCGGGACTTGCGCTGGCGATCCTGGCCTCAGGCAGCCCCGCCACCGGAGTCTTCCCCCCGGGGAGAAACGTGCATGCCGGCGGTTTCTTCCTCGATCTCAGCCCTGGCCTCGGCCCAGAGATCCTCTGCCAGCTCCCCGGCCTCGGCCATAATCTCCCGGCCCCGCTCGAAGAGCAGGATCCCGCTCTTCATGGCGGCCTTGGCCAGAGGCCTCGCCGCCTGGGCGAGGACTGGAAGCACCGCCGGCGCCACCACCGCGGCCCCCACCCCGATGGCAAGCCCGGTGAGTATGTTGCCTTTGGCCATGTTGTCGAAAAGTCCCACGTGTCGACCCTCCTTCCTCCCGGGCATATCCCGCGGATATGCTGATTCTATATCCGGACGCCCTTCGAAGTAAAGCACAAGGCCGGGCCGGCCGGACCCGTCGACCATTTCCGGGAAGGGGGCTCATGAAGGTGGCAACCTCCAGAAAGAGGATGAAACAGGGCGGAGCATCCTCCGCCGCCTACGGCTCGGCCACATTCCGGAGGACGGCAGCCGGCGGCGAGAGGTGAAATCCCGCATCGGGAATGGGGGTGCTCAGGTCAAAGCGGCGACGAGGCCGAGACCCGCCGCCTCCAGGGCCTTTTCCACCGCCAGGCCGGCCAGCAGCCTTCCCACGGTCTTCCCCGCCCTCGATGCCGAGGTGTTGATGTAGGCCTCGTGGGACACGGCTCGTTTCCGGTCGAACAGGCCGTCCGCCTCCAGGGCGGCAAGAATCTCGCCGGAACCGATGGTCTTGGGACAGTAATGGACAACCACGCTCCCGGTGGTGGTGCTCACGGAGGTGGAGCGTATCCCCCGGAGCTGCGCGATGAGGCGCTCGGCGTGCTGCGCCGTGGCCGTGTTCCTCCGGATGAGAGGGGATCGCACCCGCAGCCTTCCCGGAACCTCGTGCACGTAGTAGTTCATGAGAGACCCTCCGTACGGTGGTGTTTGCGGCCGCGCCGCCTGCGCTGTGTCCCAGCGTAGGGTAAGAATGTGGCATGTGTGTGAAAGGATTGTGACATTTTGCAGACAATTTCTCTCTATGTCATATTTCTTCGTATAGCCATTCCAAATGGTGAAGACCCTCTCCCCGCGGTGTATTGTGAAGACGCAGGACGTGGCCCCGCTGGGAACTGCGGGGGACGCCCCTTCCACCACACAGGGAGGCATCGGGTGGCTGTCATTCGGATCGCGCGGCGCCACGGGCACGGCCTTGAGGAAGCAAGGCGCCGCATCACGCCGGTCATCCGCCGCACGGCGGATTCCTACGGGTTGCGGTTCCACTGGGAGGGGGACGTCTGCCTGTTCCACGGCCCTGCCACCGGACGCATCGCGGTCGGGGAGGACACCGTCGAGATGGATGTGCGGCTCGGCCTTGCCGCCGGCCTCTTCCGCGCCAGCATCGAGAGGGAAATCCGCGAGGCCCTGGACAGTGCCCTGGCATAGACCGGTGCCGCCCCCACCGGCCGTTCTCTACGGAAGAGGGGACCAGGCATCCAGGCCCGCCGGGCCGTGACCCTCTGAAAGCCCACTGCGCGTGCCGGCGAAAACCACGCGCCCAAAACCCGCACCCCGCCGTCCGGCCGGGGAGCACGCGCGCCAGCTCTCCCCCATTCCTACCCAGGTCTCCAGGCCCCTTTTCCAGCAACGCTGTCCGGCCAAGACATCACGAAGCGTATTCAGACGGACGTACCGCAACGGCCTTTTCATGCGAACGTCACATTCTGTTCACAAAGAGTAGCGGACATTGTGCTACGGTACAGAAACACTTGAGGATCGAAGCACGGTGTTTTCACCTTCACCCCAGGCATGGAGGAAGCGATGCATCTCATCGCGTTGAGACACAGGCGGCGCCCCGGCGCCCTATCTGCCGGCCTTGAAGGTCCTCCGGGAGGGCTGGGGACGGTTGCGGGGATCCTCGCAGGGGCGGGGCTCGCTCCACGCCCCGGGGCGTCCTGTCCCGGGTGTCTGCCTTTTTCTTCGGGTGACGCGACCGCCGGTTCTGAAAACGAACTCCAGACCGCCGTCGCCGGGGAACGATGCTCGGTGGACCTCCCACTGGCAATCCAGGAGTCCAATTACTACGCAAATGTCATGCGGCGCGCGGTCTCGGGCGATGCCCCCGAGAGAGACGTCTCCGATCTCGAGCGATTCCTCGCAAACAATCCACGGGGAGTCTGGGAGAACAGCTGGGTGCGATTCCCCAGGAGACGCCTGAGCCGCCTCGGGGAGCAAACCCTCCGCGGGGACCTCCTGGCTGACAAACGGGACCCCTCTGGCGGACTGCGGTCCGATGCCCACAGGTTCCTCCGGGAAGAGGGGGGAGAGGCGCAGGTAAGGATCCCGGTGAGCTATCTGCTCAAGCTCGCCCTGGCCGACTGCCTGGGGTCACAGCCCGGGCTTCCGGCAGTCATCCGTCAGACCGGATACGGCCTCCTCCGGCACTTTCTGAGCGACAACACCTCGCCGGAGACCTTTTCGTTCCACGTGGTTCCGCTGAGACCAGAGACCGGCATGGGCAGAGCGCTCGCCCGGGAGGCGGCCAAACGTTTTCTGCTGACGCACCTCCTTGCGGAATACGCCAACCTGAAATTCGCCCTCCGCTCCCTGGGACAGGAGGTGGTGGTGTATTTCTCCTCTCACCCGCCTGCGCGCCAGCGCGAGCTCAGCTCCCTGGTCTCGGATTCCTTCTACCGGGAACTCTTTGTGAGCCCGTGTCTGTCTGGCTGGGACACGGGAGAGAAAAAATACCGCTACATGCTCCTCTGCCATGAGGTCCTGAGCCGCAGCCAGCTCAACTGCCTTGCCAGGTTGAGGGAGGCGAGGATCCTCCGAAACGGCCTGGTCACCCTGCCGAGCACCTCCAGTGTGAGCCTTGCCAACAACGGCACCCACATCAGCCTGGGGAGCCGGCGCCTGACGGAACTCCTGAAGGAGCGCCGTCCGGGATTCGGCCCGGTTGAGGAAAAGTACGTCGGTGACCTCGCCATCAAGATAGCGGAACATTTCCTGCCTCTCTTCGTTGGCACGTACACAGGGGACCCATTCCGGATCTCCTTTCCCGAATTCCACCCGGAAACGGTGCTGGGATTCCTCCCCCACGAGCTCGAGGACACGCACCTGCGGATGCTCTGGCGGCGCTGGAAGGGCAAGGCCTGCATCAGACTCCTGGGAAGGCCCCTCACCCCCTTCGGGCCGAGGTGGCTGGATGCGGCCCTTGCCTGGGGCTTCAAGCTCAAAGGGGATGTGGTCCGAGACTTCCGCCTCCTGGACTACCCGGCCGCCCTGAAGAGCACGGTGCAGAGCCCGGCCTTGGACGGGACGCCCGGCAACCTGGACAGGCTGAAACAGGACCTCAAGGATCTCGGCATCTTCGATACCGGGATTGCGCCGTATCTGCTGTACCGGCTCAGGGAATTCGCGCAGATGGGATTCTCCGGGTTCGAGGGGCGGCATTACAGCCTTTTCCCGGACCTCGCGGAGGATATGGCCCACGCCACAAATCTCCAGGTGCTGCTGACGGCCCTGGCCTTCAAATACATGGCCACGGGGGCGGTGTCCCACGAACAGATCCCCGACGTCCCCTTCGTGGAAAGCGAACGGCGCCAGATCTTTTTCGCCGCCGCAATCGGTCTGCCCACATTCTACGTCAGGGTGGATACGGAGAACCGCTTCCTGAAGACGATCCTTGCGGAGACGGAGCGGACCAGGCACAGCCGTCGCTACCCTGGTTTCGTCCGAGTCTCGCTTGCGGAGTACCTGAAGGCCCTGGTCAGACTCATCGTCAGGGACGGGGAGGACCTCGTGGAGGCGCTCGGCCTGGACGGAACCCTGCTCGATCTCTCGGCCCGCATCCAATCTCCGGCATCCCTCACCGCGGCAGGTAGGCTCATCCGCGGGATCCTGGAGACCTGCGGCACGAGGTCAGCCATATCGGTGGACGCCCGGGAGTTCAACCAGGCGGCGGAGTCATATTACCGCTGTCACTTGCGGCTCCGCCACCTCAAGGGGGCCATGGATCTCCTGGTGGAGGATCTGGGCCGGATAGAGCGGGAACAGCTATCATCCGCCTTCAGCATGAGGCGCTCCCTCGCCTTCGCCGCAGGCGAGTCCGACCCCCGGGAGATCGTTGCCAGGGCCTGGCCCGGGATTTCCCGCGGGGAGTCTTCCCTCGACACCCTGGTGCAGGTGATCAACCTGCTTCTCATCTCCATCCAGTTCGACGCCGCCAGGGCGGAGCACCCCTCGGACTGCAGCCTCCGGAGCCTCCCAGATGCGCCACCAGTACATCGAGCGGGAAACTGGTAGGGTCCGCACCGAGCGCCTGTGCGGGGACGGGCTCATCCGGGTCCTGTATTCGCGGGAGCGGGAAGATGCGTGCCGGATGTACCGCGCGCTGACGAGCGCCCGCCTCTCGAGCCTCCTCGGCTTCCTGAACTACGACGTGCCGCTCGGCCGGAGGGTTCTCGGTAGCGGCGAGTTCCTGAGGGATGTGGATCTCACCGAGTGCGCTGACCCGAAGGAGGCCTCCGGCAGCCTGAGAAGGCTCTTCGAGAGAAAGATCCGATACTGGGAGTGCCGCCCCATGCCTGCCGATCCCAGGGCCGTAATGTCCCCAGCGGATTCCCGGCTCCTCCTGGGGTCCCTCGACGAGAACTCGCATCTCTTTCTCAAGGACAAGTTTTTCCATTTCCACGAACTCCTGGGCCGTGAACACCGCGTGTGGCACGCCGCGTTCGAAAGAGGCGCGTTCGCCGTCTTCAGGCTCACCCCGGACAAATACCACTACAACCATACCCCGGCGGCGGGCGTGGTCAGAGACATCTACGAGATCGACGGAGTGTACCATTCCTGCAACCCCTGGGCGGTCACGGCGGTCTGCACCCCGTATTCCAGGAACCGGCGGGTGGTGACCGTGCTGGACACCGACGTGCCGGGAGGATCCGGCGCCGGGCTTGTGGCCATGGTGGAGGTGGTGGCCTTGATGATAGGCTCCGTCGTTCAGTGTTACAGCGTGGAACGCTACGAGGACCCTCGTCCTGTGATTCCAGGGATGTTTCTCGCAGGCGGGCGGCCGAAAAGCCTTTTCCGTCCGGGGAGCAGCACCGTGGTGCTCCTCTTTCAACCCGGGCGGGTGCGGTTCGCCCCTGATCTCGTCCGCAATCTCTACGCCTACGATGTACAGAGCCGCTTTTCCGCGGGTTTCGGCCGTCCCCTGGTGGAGACCGAGGTCCGTGTCCGTTCCTGGATAGGAAACAGCTGCGCGAAGACCCCTCCCGGGGAGGGGAGTCCCCATGACGCCTATGCCGAGGAGGAGTGCCTCCATGGGTGAGGGAATGGCGGCGATCGGCATCGGCGCAGTGCTTTCAACCCTGATGTGGGTGGGCTTCCGGAACCTTCCCGGCGAGCGGTGGCAGATCATGGCTGCCATCCCGGTCCTTAAGGACGAGACCGGGCACTGGCGGGGTATGAACCTCACCTATTACGGTCTGTTCACCGCCCTCGCCGCCGTGACTGCCACGGCGGTCTTTCTCGGGCTCAGCGGGGCAGTGGGAATTTCTCTCTGGAGCGCCATGGCCCTGGTCCTGACGGTCTGCTGCCTCTGCCTGCCCGCCTCGCGCATCGTGGCCCGTCTCGTAGAGAAGAAGCCCCATACGCTCACCATCGGCGGGGCGTTTTTCGTCGGCCTCGTCCTTGCGCCCTGGGCGGTCGTCGTCCTGGACCGAATGGGAACGGCCTGGGGAGCGACGCCGGTACCCGCCCTTCCCGCTCTCGCCGCCGTTGCCGTTGCGTACGCCGCAGGGGAGGGCCTGGGCCGCCTGGCCTGCATCAGCTTCGGCTGCTGCTACGGAAGGCCCATTGCCGAATGCCCGCCCCTGGTCCAGAAGGTACTTTCAGGCCGGGGGATGGTCTTTGTCGGAAAGACGAAAAAGGCTGCCTATGAGGGAGGGCTCGAGGGCCGGCAGGTGGTCCCGGTCCAGGCCATGACCTGCGTCCTTTTCGTCTGGATCGCGCTTTGGGGCGGGGTCCTCTTCCTGCACGGCCGTTACGGAACGGCCTTCGCCGGGGTGGTTGCCGCCACACAGCTCTGGAGGGTGATCTCGGAATGCCTCAGGGCAGATTACCGCGGGGGCGGATCCGTATCAGCCTACCAGGTCATGGCCCTCTTCACAGTATTCTACGCCCTCGGGGCGGCGATCCTTCTCTCCGCCCAGGAGATCACTTGGCCTGGTGCTGATATCGCCGCCGGCCTGCGGATGCTCTGGTCCCCTGAGGTCATCGTCATTCTCCATGCGATCGGGGCAGTAACCTTCGTCCATACGGGCAGGAGCATGGTGACCGCCTCCACCATCGCGTTTCATGTTCTGCGCGAGGAGGTGTAGGCCCTGGTCAGGACCCGTTATGGTTGCGGATGGTCCGCTCGATCTCTTCGAGGGTAGCGTGCCGCACGTCCTTCCCCTTGACAAGATAGACCACGCTGTCGCATATGTTGCGGGCGTGGTCCCCGATCCTCTCCAGTGCCCGGGCTACCATGAGCATGTCGATGGCCCAGGTGATAGTGCGTGGGTCCTCAGCCATGAAGATCGCCATGAGGCGGACGATGCCGTTGTATTTCTGATCCGCCTCGAGGTCGGCGTGGGCGACCTGGACGGCCCTCTCCGGGTCCAGGGCCTCGAAGGCCGCAATCGAGTCCCCCACCATCTGCCGGACATGGCCCCCGAGGATCGCGATTTCGGTGCAGTGCTGTTTCACATGGCTCTCGAGACCGAGACGCACAGCCATGCTGGCGATCTTTTCGGCCTCGTCGCCGATCCGCTCGAGATTGCTCACGATCCTGGTCACGGTCACAAGGAGCCTGAGGTCCGAGGCGGCGGGCTGGCGTATAGCCATGACCTCGGTGCAGTCCTCGTCAATCTGCACCTCGAGGGAATTGATAAGGGCGTCGCGTTCCACCACCTCTCTCCCGAGCTCCGCATCGGCACTGCACAGGGCCTTCAGGGCATTGGCCAGCTGATTTCCCACCGTCTCCCCCATGGAGATAACCCTGGTGACGATCTCTTCGAGTTCGACATTGAATTCCTCGGAGATATGGGAGTAAAAACCCTTTTTCAAGATTTTCCGCCGTTCCATGCCTGCCTTCCTTCGTGTTCGTCACCCCCGCCGTATCCTCGATGCCTGTGCGAGGTTCCGCCGTCCCTAGCCGTAGCGCCCCGTGATGTAATCCTCGGTCTTCTTCTCCCTGGGGTTGGTGAACAGGGTCTTGGTGTCCTGCATCTCAATGAGTTCGCCCAGATACATGAAGGCCGTATAGTCGGAAACCCGGGCCGCCTGCTGCATATTGTGAGTCACTATTGCGATGGTGTACTGCGATTTCAGTTCGTAGATCAGTTCCTCGATCTTCGCCGTGGAGATCGGATCGAGAGCGGAACAAGGTTCGTCGAGAAGGAGGACGGCCGGCTCGATGGCTATGGCCCTGGCGATCACGAGGCGCTGCTGCTGTCCTCCGGAGAGGCCGAGGGCGTTGTCCTGGAGGCGGTCGGAGACCTCGTCCCAGAGAGCGGCCTTCCTGAGGGAGCGCTCCACCATCTCGTTCAGAAGGGTGCGGTCTTTGATGCCGTGGATCCGGAGGCCGTAGGCCACGTTCTCGTACACCGACTTGGGAAAGGGATTCGGCTTCTGGAACACCATGCCCACCTTCCGCCGGAGGTCGGTCACGTTCACCGTCCGGTCATAAATGTCCGAGCCGTCGAGGAGGATCTGTCCCTCGATGCGGCACCCTTCCACCAGGTCGTTCAGGCGGTTGAAACAACGGATAAGGGTCGATTTTCCACAGCCGCTGGGCCCGATGAAGGCCGAGACCCGATACCGTGGAACCGGCATGTTGATCCGGAAGAGGGCCTGTTTTTCCCCATAATACAGGTTCAGGTCCCGGACCTGGATACAGATATCCTCCCGCTCCAGCTGCCTGGAGCGCTCCTTGTCCGCCCCGGTCCGGATCTTGACCTGCAACTCGGAGATCGCTCTTTCGGTCATTCGGGTGTGCTCCCTTGAATTGTTGAAACGCCGGAAGACCCGTCCTGTCTCAACCCTCCAGCGCCCTGAATTTTTCCCGCAGGTGGTTGCGAATGGCGATGGAGGCCAGATTCAGGACCACGATGACCAGCACAAGCAGGAGGGCCGTGGCGTACACCAGGGGCCGGGCCGCCTCGACGTTGGGGCTCTGAAAGCCCACGTCGTAGATGTGAAAACCCAGATGCATGAACTTCCGCTCCAGGTGAAGATACGGGAAATTACCGTCGACAGCCAGGGAGGGGGCCAGTTTCACCACCCCGACCAGCATCAGGGGGGCCACCTCTCCGGCGGCCCTGGCCACCGCCAGGATGAGACCCGTCATCATGGCGGGACTCGCCATGGGGAGGACAATATTCCAGAGGGTCTCAGCCTTGGTGGCGCCCAAGGCAAGACTGCCCTCCCTAATGGACCGCGGGATCCTGGTCAAGCCTTCTTCGGTCGCGACGATCACCACAGGCAGGGTGAGGATGGCGAGGGTGATGGAGGCCCAGAGGATCCCGGGCGAGCCGAAGGTTGGGGCTGGAAGGGCCTCGGGGAAGAAGAGGCGGTCGATGTTCCCCCCGAGGAAATAGACGAAAAAGCCCAGGCCAAAAACCCCGTAGACTATGGAGGGAACGCCCGCCAGGTTGTTCACGGCGATCCGGATCACCCGGGTGAGAAACCCCTGCCTTGCGTACTCCCTGAGATACAACGCAGCGATGACCCCGAAGGGCGTGACGATCACGGACATGATGATGACCATCATCACCGTGCCGAAGATCGCCGGGAAGACGCCGCCCTCGGTGTTGGCCTCCCGTGGGTCGTCGGCAACGAATTCCACCAGCTTCTCGATGTAGAAGAGGACCTTGTCGCCCGTCCCCATAGCGTTGGGTCTATAGGCCCGGACCACCTTGGCGAGAGGCACCTCGACCCGCCCCCGCTCCATGACGGCGGCGGTAAAGCTGTCCCGGTTGATTTCACTGTAGAGTCCGATCAGGCGCTCCTGGAGCCCGGCGTACCGCCCGTCCAGGCTCCTCCTCTCGACGTCGATGGCCGCCTGTTTCGCCGGGTCTGCGTCGCCGTCGAGTTCAAGTCGGCGCTCCCGAAGGCGAAGGCGCTCCAGGGCGTAATTGACCGCACCGATCTCATCTCTCTCGATCCGTCTGATCTCCTCAAAGAGGCCGAGGGTCCTTGGAAGCCGGCTCTGGAGCTCGTCCCACGCCGCGGCCCCGCGTGCCACCACCCTGCCCCCTTCTCTAATCTCGGTGAGATATCCGTAAAGATTGCCCCACTCCCGCCGCTCGACGACCACCAGATCCTCGGGATAGTCGAATTCCCCGAGTCTAAAGGCCTCTACCACCCTGAAATCGGCGCCGTACACGTCCCGGTTTCCGACCTTGAACAGGTATCGGGTGACGACGGCCTCCCCCTCCGGGAGATCTATCCCCGAAGCCGCCAGTCGGCTCGCAGGGATCTCCTCACTGTCATAGATCTCGCCGACAAGGGGGGCGCGCCCGCCGCTCCGGTCGATAAATTCGGCTTCGACGACCCGAGCAGGCCAAAAATGCCCGAGCCCCCGGGCGGCGATGAGCACCAGAAGGCCGAAGACCATAACCAGGCTCACGCTCACCGCGGCGGCGCTCAGCCAAACCCAGGGGTGCCCGCTTTCGATCCATTCACGCATTGCTGAGTACCCTCCCTGGAATATCCCCCGTCCACTCCGGCATCCGTACCTGCTCGCGGGGTCCGGTACAGCCCCTATGCTGCAACTCCCCGGGCTGGAAGCCTTCACAGGGTACTGCAGATGCGAGGCGGCGGGCACGCAGACGTACTCCCTGTACTTCAAGTGCCCGCCAACAAAGCAGATTCTGTGCCCTGTGAAGGCTTGCCAGCATCCCTGACCTCCGGGCTACAAGGAGCTGTACTTCCTTCGCAGCCGCTGGCGGATCACCTCGGCAGCGGTGTTGAAGGCAAAGGTGAGGGCAAAGAGCACGAGCCCCGACAGGAAGAGTATCCGGAAATGGGTGCTGTGGACCTCGGTCTCCGGCATCTCCACGGCGATGTTTGCGGAGAGGGTACGCATGCCCTGGAACATATTGAAGTCCATGATCGGGGTGTTCCCAGTGGCCATGAGCACAATCATGGTCTCTCCCACCGCCCGGCCGAGGCCGATCATGACCGCGGAGAAAATCCCCGGGCTCGCCGTGAGAAGCACCACCCGGACAAGGGTCTGCCAGGGCGTCGCCCCGAGGGCCAGGGACCCGTGGGCCAGATGCTTGGGGACCCCGAAGATCGCGTCTTCAGTGATGGAAAAGATGGTCGGGATGACGGCGAAACCCATGGCGATGCCGACGACTACAGAGTTTCGCTGATCGAAGGTGAGCCCCAGGGTCCCGGAGAGCCAGTTCCGCATGTCCCCGTTGAACAGCCACCGTTCGAGAAATGGGCTGCATTCGATCCCCGCCCATCCGACAAGGATGACGACGGGAACAAGCAGGGCGGACTCCCATCCATCCGGGACCGCGAGCCTGATCCGCTCCGGCAGCCGGGACCAGCCGTAGGAGGCCAGCAGCACCGCCGGCAACACCAGGACCAGGACGGCGAAGATGCCCGGGAGATGGGTCTCTGCGAAGGGGGCCAGCCAGAGGCCGGCAAGAAAACCGAGGATGACAGTCGGGAGGGCCTCCATGACCTCGATGGAGGGCTTGACCAGAGCCCGCATCCTGGGCCGCATGAAATGGGCGGTGGAAATGGCCCCCAAAATGGCCAGGGGGACGGCGAACAGCATGGCGTAGAAGGCGGCCTTGAGGGTGCCGAAGGAAAGGGGCACCAGGCTGAACTTGGGTTCGAAGTCGTCGGAGGCCGAGGAGGACTGCCATACGTGGGCCGGTTCCGGGTAATCCTCGTACCACACCCTGCCCCAGAGGGCGGACCAGGATACCTCGGGGTGCGGGTTGTCCACCTCCCAGAAATGGAGTGTACCGGCTCCGTCCTCGGCCAAGAGGGCGTCGGCCCTGGGCGCCACGGCCAGGACGTGCATCGGTCCAGCGCTCAGGGATGCAACCAGCACGGTCCTGCCCGAGGTGGCGTGATAGATACCGAGGCGTCCTGCGTCGTCCCCTGCAAGGAAGCCCTTGCGGTTGTATTCCGGGGCAAGCCGGCGTATGGGCCCATCCTGGGCGGGGAACTCCCTGATCCTTGTGAGCCTGCGGTTGCCCTCAGGGTCGCGCACCGGGAACCACTGAACCGTTCGGCCCGTCGAATCGCCCACAATCAGGGAGATGCCTCCTGTGAGCAGGGCCATGGACGTCGCCTGCAAGCCTGGGGGGAGCAGCGCGACGGTCTCTCCGTGAACGGGCGCAGACCTGTCCCTGATGTCGTACCAGACTGCCCCGCCCTGGATGTTTGCAGCGTAGAGGACCGTCCGCTGCGGGTTGATGAGCAGATGGAGGGGAAGGGCTGGCGGAGGCGGGAGCGCCGCCCCAGTCCGGCTGACCGTGACGGAGTCCGAGAGGAAGGACGTCTCCCTTGCGAAGTCGGCCAGGAGGAGCCGCCCGTCCTCGGTCGCGGCGGCCAGGGTGCAACCCTCTTCCGCGGCGGCGACGGCCATATGCCGGAGTGGCCAACCCTCCGGATCCACCGTCACGGGCTCGTCTCCGAGGGGGTACTCCAGCCGCGGGACGACGGTCCGGGTGTCCCCCTCGAAGGCAAGGCCGTATGCATGCCTCAGCACCAGGGCCCGGCCGTCTGAAAGGCCGAAGGCCACAGCGGCCCCCGGCGGGGGCGCGGCTGCAAAACCGGTCACCGAGACGCCGGGAGGGAGGGGAAGCGCAATATCCTCCAGAAGAGCGCCGCTTGAGGCCGAAAAGAACACTGCGTGCCCTTTCGACGTGAACCGGACCCCGATCTCGACCTGCTCCTCCAGGGCGAGGTGCAGAGTGTCGCCGGCCTCCTCCGCGGGCACGGGATATCGGGCGGCCTCCCGCGCGCCGGCCCCCTTGAAGAGCGGGATCACCACATAGAAAAGGTAAAAAAAGATCAAGAGGATGGCGATGATGACGCCCACCCCGCCTCCAGCCACCGTATGGCGGGCGACGAGGTCCTTCGCCATGCGCCGGAGTCGCCGGCGCACGCTGACCGGCGCCTCCGGCGCGGGCAGGATGTTCGGAGAGGTGTGCGGTCTTTCCTGGCCCATGTGAAGTGAAGGTCCTCTGGCGCGTCCGCCACGGGATCGCAACGAGGGAGAAAGGCCCTCCAGAAGGTCTCAGCGAGACAGCCGGGCTGGGGCCTTTCGCGACAGATAGCGGCCCCGCCCTTGGGTATCCGGAAGCCGCAGCGCCCACGCCGGCGGGGCGCTGCGGTCCCACCGGAACGCTCAGTCGAGCTTTTGCATTTCCTTCTGGACAACACCGGCGGGAAGCGGGATGTAGCCGTCCTTCACGACGACCAACTGTCCGGTCCTTGAAAGGACCATGGTGAGGAATTCCCGCTCGAGGGGAGGAAGAGGCCTGTTCGGGTGCTTGTTCACATAGACGTACAGGGGCCTTGAGAGGGGGTACTTGCCGTTCAGGGCATTTTCAGCCGTGGCCTCGTAATAGGGTTCGCCCGCCTTCTCCGCCAGAGAGACCGCCTTCACACCGGAGGTCTTGTATCCGATGCCGGAGTATCCGATGCCGTTCAGGGAGACCGAGACGGACTGGACCACCGAGGCCGATCCGGGCTGCTCGTTCACGGTGTTCTTGTAATCGCCCTTGCAGAGGGCCTCGTCCTTGAAATACCCGTAGGTCCCGGAGACGGAGTTGCGCCCGTAGAGCTGCACGGGACGGTTCGCCCAGGCCCCCTCCAGACCGAGCTGACCCCATTCGGTCACGTCGGCCGGGGCGCCGCACTTGCGTGTGGAAGAGAAGATCGCGTCCACCTGGGGGATGGTGAGGCCCTCGATGGGGTTGTCCTTGTTCACATAGACTGCAATGGTGTCTATGGCCACGATGACGGCAGTGGGTTTGTAGCCGAATTTCTCCTCGAATGCCTTGACCTCGTTGTCCTTCATCTTCCGGCTCATGGGGCCGAGGTTCGAGGCCCCCTCGGTGAGGGCCGGAGGCGCGGTGGAGGAACCCGCCGCTTGGATCTGGATGTTTACGTTGGGATAGAGGCGTTTGAATTCCTCTGCCCACAGGGTCATGAGGTTCGCCAGCGTATCGGACCCCACGCTGGAGAGGTTGCCGGATACCCCGCTCGCCTTCTGGTATTCCGGAAGGGCCGGGTCAACGGTGGATTCCGCCTGGAGGCCCCCTGCCAGGGGACCTGCGAGCATGGTGAGAACGAAGAAAAGAACTCTGACGCGGTTCAAGATTGTTGCCCTCCCTCATTGGCCGTGATTTTTGGTCGGATACGACCCATGGCAGTATCACCGATCAATGTGGCAGATGCGTGAAAGCATTGTGACGATTGGGTTACAGACGGAGCGAACCGGGGCAGATCCATTTCCAGCGCGCCGGACAGGCGCGCCCTCCAGCCGGGGCAGCAGGTGCCCGCGGGTCCTCCCGAGAGATTGGTCTACGGGTGCCCGCCGTAATAACGGGAAGGCCCCTGATAAACATCCCATCCGCTTTCGTGAAAAAGCCTGCGGCAGGTCGCGACGGTCTCGCCCCTGCCTTCCTCGGTCCGTTCCCTGGTATCGCGCGGGTTGGCCCCGACTTCCGCCCAGAAGAGGTTGGCCCCGGCCAATCCTCCGAGCGTGCAGGGTTCGTGGGTGCAGTTGCCGGCCACCGTGCGCGGCATGCCCAGCCGAGTGACGGCCACGATCTGGGCCATGCGCAACTCGGTGATGGTTCCCCGGGCGGCGATCTCCGTCCCAGGGATGGGTATGCGCCTTGCCGCTCCGCTGTAGGCCGGATTGAACGAGGCTGTGAAAAGGATCAGGTCGGCGATCTCTTCTGCGGTGTGTTCGGGGCCCACGGGCTCGACGCACGTGCCCACCTTCAGACCGGCCTCCTGAAAATTACGGATGCTCTCCCTTCTTCGTTCCGGGGAAAGCCGGGAGTCGATGCCCTCGCGCAACCGCAGGGCATGGTAGACGCCCGCGAAACCGGCCTCCCGTATCTTTCGCGCCCCGTCCTGGGACTGGTCGCCCACGTTGGCCACAAGCACCGTCTCCGGCTTGAGATTCCTGCGGATCTCCCCTGACATTTCAAGGAACAGACCGAGTGGATAGTGGGCCGTAGTCATGACGAACACGGCGTTCGCGCCGTCCCTCTCGAACAAGCGGGCGTAGCCGACGGCCTCCTCGGCGGTCAGGCGGGTCTCCCCGGAGAAGACGCGGTTTGTCTCGGCGAAGGCGCAGAAGAGACAGTTCGAGGGGCAGGGGGCCAGGTTCAAGGCGAGTTGGGCGTGCACTTCGGCCCTGTCTCCCGTGAGTTCCTTGGAAATGCGGTTGGCCTCGGCCATAACCAGGTAGGAACCGGGCGAATCGGGAGGAAGAGACAGAAGATATATCAGCTCGCTCCTGGACATCTGCGCGCCGTCACGGGATTTTCGAATCAGGTCGTGGACATCCATATAAGACTCCCTCAGTGCCGTGGTATGAGATACATCTCAGGAGAAGGCATCGACCCTTCCCGCTGGATTTCCCAGACGGGTCCGCCCGGAATGGCCGGGAGTTCGGGCCGGGACAGCCCTACCGGCCAGGGGTCTCTTCGCAGCGCGTCCAGGTCTCGTCGGGGTTGTATTCCGTCATAGCCGCCACTCTCTCCGCCGTATCCTCCCCGAGATCCTTTTCGTAGATCACACCCTCATGGTTGACAATGAAGGTCATGACGCCCGATGCGCCATACCTCGCAGGGTAGGCGGCCAGGGAGAAACCGAGGATCATCCGGCCGTTGACCACATAGTCAAAGGCCCCGCCGTTGGCATGCTCCCCCTGGGCCTTCAAGATCTTGAAATAATAGCCGTGAAAGGGTTCGGGATCCTCCGTATCCAGCCGGCCGGCATATCCGGCCTCGGCGGCCTTGGCTATCAGGGGCCCCAAAGGGCTCTCCTCCTCTCCTTCCTCCGCCTCCCAGTAGAGTCCGTCCCTTTTGCCCTTGCTGCTGGTGAACTGCTGGGCGAACTCCGGGCAGCCGCTGCCGTCCCGGTCCCTGGCCGCGTATTCCCGCTGGGCGTCTGTGTACGCATGGAGCACCTCCACGGTGGCCAGCTCGTTCCTGCCAATCCGCCGGTTGAGAATCTCCTCCTTGCCTGATTCGGTGTCAAAAAACCAGACGTTTCCGCGCTGTACGACAGGGATCGGAAAAGGGTAGTCCTGAATGCCGACGGAGAGGACGGCCCTGACATCGCTCTCATACTCGATGCCGTGCTTTTCCTCGTAGGCCTTGAGAAAGCGGCCTCTGCCGTTTCTGTCCGCCACACTGTCCCCTGAAGAGATGAGATCGCGGGAACCGGGACCAAGGATGGCAGCCAGTTCCGCGTCGTCGTCCTCCTGCACTGCGGCCGCCAGGGCGCTGACAGCCTCCTGAGGAGAGATGAAGGCCTTCTGCTCAGGTTCCGCCGTGGCGCCTGCGGCGGCGGAAAGTGCAATGCCCGCGGTGAGTATCAGCACAGCGCACGGGAAAAACAACGCTGTCCTGTCTGCATACGATCGCCATGACATCATATGATTATTCCCCTCTCTCCCATGCGCTTCCCGTGCCCTCGCCGAAATCACCGCCTGCCGTCCCTGCCGCCGTGGCGGCCTTCCTGGCCGCCCCCGGAGGGCATATTCCTCTGCTGGCCCTCCCGGCTCAGACGCCCGCGCCTGCTCGACTCGCGCTCCTGTTTGCCGCTGCCTATAATGCCGAAGGCCTGGCCGCCGCTTCTGTCGCGCGTCTTGCCCCCCCGGAGACCGCCTCCTACGCGGTCGCCCTGCGGCTTCACCTGCCTGTCGAGGTCGCTCCCCGCTTTCCCCCTGCCGCCCTGATCTCCCCTCCCTTTTCCTCCGTCGCCCGGAACGGAGACGATACCCTTCCGCTGCAGGTCCTGTTCCCTCCCCCGTCGCTCCCGATCGCCCCGGCCGGAAACGATGCCGCTCCCCCGCCGGTCGTCCCCCTTGACGATACCCCTGGGCGGAGGCCCCCCGCCGCGCCCGTCCCTGCCGCCGTGCTCTGGAAACCCCCTGATATCACGCCGGAATTCCCTGTGAACTGGAGCGGCCTTACCGAATTTCCGGGCGGTCGGTTTGTCGCGATAGGCCACGCCCCTCCTGTGCCTTGGGGCGTGATACCAGGGACCGGAAGGCACTCTCCAGTCATTGTGCCTGAAAAATCCGGGCCTCTTGTGTATGTCGATAAAAATATGGCGGCGGTGCCAGTCGAAACGGCTCCATGAGACCACGGAAAAGCTCACGAAGGGGCCGGGCCAGAAGAATATGCCCGCGCCGGCGGTCACGTGGTGCGGGCCCCAGTGATAGGGAGGATAGGCCGGGTACCACCAGGGGCCGTAAACAGAAAGGGGATCATAATACGGCACATAGACCACCTCGGGGTTCGCCGGTTCGATGATGATCGTTTCCTTCTCAACCACCACTTTCTGCTCAGGGGTGGATGTGAGACTTCCCTGCCCGTACGCTTCGGCCCTGAGCTTTTGAATCATGGCCATCACCTCGGTCTCCTGGGCGAGAAAGGCGTTCCCCAGGCTGGTGGTCTCCGTGATCCTCTCGCTCATCAGGGCAAGAACCGACGGGAAATGGCAAAGTGCTTTCACGCTGGGGTCCCAGTCCTTGTCCCGAAGCGCCTCGTCAAGACCTGCCTCCAGGAGACTGGGGTTCCTTTTAAGCCAGCGGTCGGCCTCGATCACTTCAATCGGATACGTGGATGCCATAAGGATCTGGGACAGGAGCGCGTCGGGATAGAGTGCGATGGGGGCAAGCATCTGGGCAAGCTGTTCGCTGGTGAATGCGGCGGTGACCTCTGTTCCAGCGGCGTCCTGAGACCGACCCGCCCCGGGGACTGCAAGAGCAAGGGCAATAACCAGTCCGATCGCCTGAAAGAGAATGCCTGAAACCTTCATGGTGCCTCCTGGGAGGCGCAAGCGGCGCGGCACGTCCGCTGCGCATGCTGTGGCAGCGATGGTGTGAGACGAATCGAGCTCCCGGAGCGGCTGTCACGAAGGCCCGGAAAGCAAGACGACTCTTCAAAGAACCGTTCAAGCATCCAGCCTGGGACGGACTGCGCTCGCCCCGGAGTGGGGGAGATCATTCGTCACAGTGCCGGTCCCGAGGTATGAAGGCAATTATACCATTCCGGGGCGGATTTTCACCCCCATCGCCGGAGAGGGGCGACGTGTCGAGGATCGCCGCCCCCGGGCATCCAGGGCATGGACCTGACGGGCCTCAGGCACGCGGCATGCTCCTCGCCGCATGCACCTTTCGCGATAGGGAAAAGACAACGCCTCGGCCCTTCCTGTTGACGGTCCACGTACGGTGCCTATCCCGTCTCTGAGGTGTGCTGAACGGCAGCGGCGGGACTGTCCACCCGGCATACTTAAGGCGTGAACCCCCTCTCCGGGAGGATAGGCCCACGGGCCGGGGGCGGCTATGCCTTGTCCGCGGAACCCGCTTTTGCAGCGATCTTTTCCGCGTGCTCCGGATACAGTTTCCTGAGGCAGTCGGGGCAGAGGCCGTGACTGAACTGGACGTCGACGTGTTCGCTGATATACGCTTCGACCTTTGTCCAGAAGCCCTTGTCGTCCCGTATACTCTTGCAGTGTGAACATATGGGCAGCAAACCACGCAAGGTGCGGATCTGGGCCAGAGCCCGTTCAAGCGACTCGGTCTTTTCGTTCAACATGTCGATATAATGGCTGTTGAGCAAGGAGATGGCCGCCAGCTCCCCGAGGACCGACGCCATCTCGGCGTCCTCAGCCGTGAAGTCCGACGGCTTGTTGGCCAACCCCATGATCCCCACCGTCCTGCCCTCGATGTTCAAAGGCGCGAACATGACGTTGCGCAACGCGACGTGCCCTGGGGGAAGAAACTGCACCCAACCGCTGTTCATAAAACTGTTGTCGAAGACCGCCTTTCCCGTCTCGTATGCCTGAGAGCGAAGCCCACGGATCGGCATGGGCAGGTCCGGGTCCACTGTGCAGGGCATGCCGCCCGCATCGAGAAACAGCACTTCGTTTTCGTAGCCGTCGTCGCTCAACAGGGCGACGTATCCGGAAACCGCCCCGGTCAATTCACGGCAGCGGTCAAAGATCGCACGGGCGGCTTTCTCGAAGGACTTCTCCTCCAAAATCGCCCGTGCGCTTCTGATCACGGCTTGGAGCTTCGCCTCAGCGGAAAGGGTGCTTTGCATCAGGATTACCCCCGGACGAAACGGCATTTTGGGGCCCCCCGCCGCCGGAGCACGCCCTGCGCGGGGACCCCCACCCCCACATTTCTCGTGGGCACGCCCGTCCGAACCATGTGGCCGGCCGGGGCACCAGGCGCATGTCCCGGGGCGACGCTTACAGGAAGATGGCCCAAAGGCCTTGCTCCGTCCGCCGAAAAACGCCGTTCACAGGCCTCCACGCGATAGATGGCCCGGCGCCTCCTCCGGTCTTGATCCCCGACCACGGGCCCGGAACCGCCAAGGCTTCGGCAGGAGAGCCCTTCACCTGACTGGATGCTCCTCTCATTTGCTTGCACGGCACGTGGCCTGAAGGAATACGCGCGGCCTCCTGCTTCTTCAACCGGCGGAACTGCGTGAAATGAAAATTAAACAGGCCCCTCCCTGCTGTCAATCTCGGCTGCTCCCGTCCCCGGGTGAATACCCTGTTGTTACGGAAATGTTCGGCAGCGCCGCCGCATCGCTTGACAGGAAGGAAACGCGGGCATTATGGTCCTTTTTCGCGTGATCGACGAATGCCGGAGTCCGCAATCACTCCCTGACCTGAGCGGTATTGACTCTGGAGTCCTCAATGAAAAAACATCCATTGGCGAAGTCCGTTTCTGCAATCCTCTTCTCTGCCCTTTTCCTCTGTCTTTTCACGCAGGCGGCGACCGCCGGGGTCTGGACGCAATGCGGTCCCGAGGGGGGATCCGTGAACGCCCTCGCGATCGACTCTGCGATCCCTGCGACCCTCTATGCGGCGACGCCTGGAGGCGGGGTCTTCAAGACCACCGACGGAGGCGCAAACTGGACGCCCGTCAACACCGGACTCACGGTCTCCACCATCTGCGACCTTGCCGCAGACCCCGCGGCACATTTGACCCTCTATGCGGGCACGTCCGGAGGCGGGGTCTTCAAGACCACCGACGGAGGCGCAAACTGGACACCCGTCAACACCGGGCTCACCGATTTGTACGTCCAGGCCTTCGCGATCGACCCCATGACCCCGTCCACCGTGTATGCGGGGACCGGTGGAGGCGGGGTCTTCAAGACCACCGACGGCGGCGCACACTGGACACCCGTCAACACCGGGCTCACGAGCATCACTGTTTCATTTCTCGCCATCGATCCCGTGACCCCGTCAACCCTCTACGCGGCCATGTGGGGAAGCGGGGTCTTCAAATCCACCGACGGCGGCGCACACTGGACACCCGTCAACGACGGACTCACTGAGACTCTTGTCGAAACCCTTGCAGTCCACCCCCTGACCCCTTCGATCCTTTACGCCGGGACATATGGAGGCGGGGTCTTCATGACCATCGACGGAGGCGCAAACTGGACGCCCGTGAGCGCAGGACTCACCGCCCTGGATGTGTCCTCTCTCGCGATCGACCCCATGTCCCCAGCCGTCCTGTATGCCGGGACATATGGAGGCGGGGTCTTCATGACCACCGACGGCGGCGCAAACTGGACACCCGTCAACACAGGGCTCACCGACACCGACGTCTCTTTTCTCGCCATGGATCCCTTGACCCCAGCCATCCTGTATGCCGGGACATATGGAGGCGGGGTCTTCAAGAGCACTTGCGGGGGCGCTGCATGGATCCCTGTAAACACAGGGATCGCTGCCCACTCGGCCGCCGCCCTTGCCATCGACCCTCTGATCCCTTCGACCCTCTATGCCGGGATCGGGGCGGAAGGGGTTTTCAAGACCCTCGACGGGGGCGCAAACTGGACACCCGTCAACACCGGACTCCCTGATACCGCGGTCGCCCCCCTTGCCATGGACCCTCTGGCCCCATCCACCCTGTATGCAGGCACATGGGAGGACGGTGTCTTCAAGACCACCGACGGCGGCGCGGGCTGGGCACCGGCCAACACCGGGCTCACCACCTCCTCCGTCTGCGCCGTCGCCGTCGACCCCGTCACGCTCTCCACCCTCTATGCTGGCACCTGGGGGGGCGGCGTCTTCAAAACCACCGACGGCGGTGAACACTGGACGCCCGTCAACACCGGACTCACTACACCCCAGACCATCTGCCTTGCGATCGATCCCGCGGCCCCATCCACCCTCTATGCAGGCACCTGGGGGGGCGGCGTCTTCAAGACCACCGACGGCGGCGCAAACTGGACGCCCGTCAACACCGGACTCACCGCCTCCTCCGTCTACGCCCTCGCCGTCGACCCCGCCACGCCCTCCACAGTCTATGCGGGGACGGTTGGAACCGGCGTCTTCAAGACCACCGACGGCGGCGCACACTGGACACCCACGAACACGGGGCTCGCCGACACCGACGTCTCCTTTCTCGCCGTCGATCCCGTGACCCCCTCCACCCTGTACGCCGGGACATACGGAGGCGGGGTCTTCAAGAGCACCAACCGGGGTGCGAGCTGGCAGCACACAGGGCTTTCAGGCGTCACGATAGGAAATCTCGCCATGGACCCCGCCGCCCGGGGGGCGATCTATGCAGGGACCCGCGGAGCCGGCATCTGGCATTACGCCCCAGCGGCCACCCCCCTCAACGACACCACGGCCTTTGTGGAACAGCTCTATCTGGATTTCTTGAAGCGGGAGGGGGACCCGGACGGCATAGAGTTCTGGAGGTACGCCATCGACTCCGGGGCCATGACCAGGGCCCAGGTGGTGGAGTGTTTCCTCCTCTCCCCCGAGTTCGGCGAGAGAATCGCCCCGCTGGCCCGTCTCTATTTCGCCTATTTCCTCAGGATCCCGGACTACGAAGGCCTGATGTACTGGATCGATGTCTACGCCAACGGCGCGAGCCTTCTGGACATCTCGGAGTTCTTCGCCTCATGCGCGGAATTCGCGGCGACGTACGGGGGTCTCACCAACGCGGATTTCGTCACCCTCATCTACAACAACGTGCTCGGCCGGGCGCCGGATGCAGGCGGATTCGCATTCTGGACCGGGCAGCTCGACAGCGGGCTCATGACCCGCGGGGAGGTGATGCTCAACTTCTCTGAATCCCCCGAGTACAGGGCCTTGAGCTGGAACGGCGTCTACGTGACCATGGTCTACATGGGCCTCCTGCTCCGGGGTCCCGAGCAGGGCGGATTCGACTTCTGGGTGGACTATCTCGCAACCGGGAATTCCGGACTCGCGCTGATAGACGGGTTTCTCGCCTCGGAGGAATACGCGGCTCGGTTCCCCGACTGATACGCGGCCGGGAAAAGACATGCAGGGCCGGCCGCCGGCGCCTTGACGGTGTGCCCGGGGAACTACCGCGAGTGGAGCCAAAATTGCCGCGGATATGTGTTCTTCTGAATTTGGATGGCCTTCATAGAAGGCCGGATTCTCCAGTAATGACTTGGGGCTGAAATGAAGACAGCCCCGGAGATCGTCAGGAGACACCTTCCCTATTTTCCCAAACGACAGCCTTCCAGCGCCGTGCGCACCAGACCGGCTCCAGCCTGTTCATACATATTGTAGGCCGTACAGACCCCAATGGCCGAGAGTTCCTCGACCTCTTCCGGATAACGGGCGATGGCCGCCACTTGGCAATCAAAACCGAAGTTGCGAAGCTGGTGAGCCGCATACATATTGCCCGGGTGATTGGGCATGGCCAGGATGACCAGTCCCAGATGGATATCCTTGCGCAGCTTCAACCAAAATTCCGTATCGCAGGCATCGCCGAGTATCACGTTGCGGCCCTGGCTGCGGTTGAAGTCCACCCGGTCCGGAGCATGCTCCACCCCGCAAATTTCCTTGCCGTATAGTTTCTGCAGTTCATCATAGGCCCCGGCGCCGATCCGGCCCATGCCCATGACCACCGCCTTTGCCGAACCTAGGTCGATGGGGGCATCGTGGGGATGACAAAACTCCCGCTCAAAACGGCAAAGCCACCGGAACATTCGGCGGTATACAAACTCGGAATGGATGCTCAAGGGTGAGGAAACGGCAAAGCTGATGCTTATGGTCATAGCCATGACCAGCAGCCAGTCAGCAGGCAAAAGACCCTGCCCAACGGCAACGGCCGCCACGATCAACCCGAACTCGGAGTAGTTGGTGAGTGCTAAGGAGGCAAAAAGGCTCGTACGTGCCCGCAGCCCGAATTGGTTGACAATGAAGTGATAGATGCCGGTCTTGATAGGCAGTACCAGGCAGAGCAGAACCGCAGCCATGAGCATATTCCATGTGGGTAGCCCCTTCATGCCGATGGATAGAAAAAAGCCCACCAGCATCAACTCTTTGAAGCCGAACAAGGCCTTTGACAATTCCGAGGCGCGCGGATGGCCGGCAATGAGTACACCCACCGCCAGCGCGCCCAGATCCGGCTTCAGGCCGACCAGGGCAAAACCCTCAGCGCCCACTCCTAGGGCAATGAACAGACCGCAGAGGATAAACAGCTCGCCGCGGCCCGCCATGTCCAGCAACCGAAACAGCACTGGCCGCAGCAGCGGCAGGGCCAGAACGCTCAGGGCCCAGACGCCGGGCATTTTCCCCTCCGAGACGCTCAGGAAAAGAACGGCAAACAGGTCCTGCATGATCAGAATGCCGATGGCGATGCGGCCGTAAAACGCCGTCATATCACCTTTTTCCTCGAGCACCTTGACCGCAAACACCGTGCTGGAAAAGGCAAGGGCAAAGCCCAGCACCAGGATCGTCTGCCAGGGAATCCGCATGAGGGCTATGGGGAACATCTGCTGCCCCAGCAGCAAGACCCCACACATCAGGGCGGTGGTGATGAGAATCTGGGCCGTGGCGCTGACCCAAATCTCCGCCTTGAGCAGACCGCGTACGTCCAGCTTCAAGCCGATGGAAAACAACAACAGAATGACGCCCAGGTCCGCCACCAAATCCAGCCCTTGGGGCTTGGCCAACCCGGCCATGTTGAAGGCAAATCCGGCCACCAGAAATCCGACCATGGGCGGCAGCCCGATCCGGGCCAGAGCCAGTCCAAAACCAAAAGCAAAACTTACCAAAATGACGAGCATGGGTTCCTCTTGCGAAGTTGTTGTGTGACGTTTCGAAACACGGAAACGGCTCGATTCAGTGCTGCCTTTCCTGCTTCTGCCCCTCCTTGTGCCAATCCTCGGTACTCTGGGCCCCTGGGTCCAGCTTCGGTGAATCCTGCGGCATGATGGCGGCCAACCCCTTTTGGCGAACCTGTTCCATCAATTCCAGCGCATTCCATGATATGGTCTCATCGGCGCTCTTCGGGGTCAATTCAGATCAGCAAAGACATATCGCGACCAGCTCAGATTGAACGGAAAAGCCGATTCGGCAGACGGCATCTGCAAAACCGGCAGAAAAGCGACGATTGGAGCGTTATTTGCTTGTCCCCGTTTTTCCAGCAGCATTGTTTGCCCGTCCCCTTTTTCGTTGCTTTCCCCAGGGATGCCCTGCGTTTTCCCTGCCATCCCTTTTCTTTGCTCATTCAAAGGAAAGAGACCAAAAGAAAGAACGCCCAGGCGATTTGCCCGCTGCGCGCCATCCAGGGCGGGCATCTCCGGGCCGCGGGTTCCGTTCCGGAATCCACCTCACCCCGCGACTGTGCTCTGCTGCGTCCAATGATACCCAGGAGCGGGGGATCCGCGGCTGCGGTGCGGTGATGCATTTCGGCAAGGGAGGTTGTTCGCCCAACCGCTCCAAACCCGCCGGTGGTTCCATGACACACACCAAACCTCCCTGTTGTGCAAAGAGCATGGCGGCCGCGCACGCCCGGAACAATAAGGCTATGCGCCCCGACATCTCCCCCGTCCTTCCAAAAGCCATAACCATGCAGGAAAAGAACCCCGGCCGAGGCGACCGCACGGGTTTCTTGAACAATGGAATGAAGTCGGCCTTTCAGGTCGAATCAATCCTTAACGGTTACCGCGCCGGCATGGCGCGGGGCCGCCGCTCTTGGAAAGACCGACAGCAAGGCGGACAGGATAGTCGAGGAACATGTGGTGTTTCCTTTCGTTGATCCCGAGTATTGGATCCATGACCAGGAGGGAGTATTGCGAAGGATCGTCCGCACTGTGGACTTCGATTCCGTAAACGACGATGGCATGCAGCGTGCCGCTACCCGTGCCCAGGATGAAATGGCCATGCTGCCGGAGCCGACGCTCTGCTGTCACCGCATCGAACCCGTCCTGCTGAATCTCCGCCCCCATGTCGATCGCAAGGCGCCATTCGGCGAATACCTCCTCTATCGCATCTTCCCCGACAAGCGCGCCGCTATTATCGACACACGACGTTCCTTCGTAGTAATCGATCAGGAATTGATCGGAAAAGCCTTGCTTGACGATCGCCTTGACGAGCAGCCAGGATGCGATGGCGGCGGCCCAGCAGGTCAGCGCGTCCTGTTGGAACGTGGGCGGAGCCTTGAGCACCGTGCTACGGACGACCGGCAGGGAATCATCGTCGTTTCCCTGGCGCTGCAATCGCAGTGTGCTGCAGCCAACGCCCTGTTGAACGACGTGGGCCAGTTCATGCGCGAGGAGTCGTTGACCGGTGTTTGTGTTCGGCGAATATCGGCCCGAATCAAAAACGAGGTCCCGCCCAACTGTGTACGCATGAGCGTTGATTGCTCGAGCGGATCCTGCTGCTTGCGCATTTGTATGTACGCGCACAGGGCTAAAGTCGTGCCCGAAGCGCAGCTCCATAATGCTGCGGGCTGCTGGGTCCATGGGGCGGCCGGGTGAAGCCAACACCTCGTGGACGATGCTCGGTACCGGGGTCTCTTCGAGGTCATCCGGCCCGACCCGTTTGGTCTGCAAACCCTGATGTTCCTGGCGGGGCTCCTCCGTCTGACACCTGGGCCACGTTCCACCGCGGGCGCAAAGGCGTGGCAACTTTGGCTCAGACATCCGCATCACTTGTCTGGAGATGCGGTCTGCCTCTTGCTCATATTCGTCTCCAGGCTTGTTGACCGCTGATTTCGTTTGTATCGCTCCAGCCGGGCGAGAATAGACGGAAATGAAGCGCAAATCGTGCCCGATGCGGGGTGATGCCGTACCAGTCAATCCGGGTTCGCATTCGTCAACGTTGGCATGCAACGTCTGTTGCAGTGCCTCATTATCCGTTGCGCGGTCCAAAGGGAGGATTGGATCCGCGTGACGCGCCATCCCATACGCTGTTGACATGTTGTGGCGAGCAAGGGGAGTGGAGACTGCTTTTAGGAGTCGATTCTGTTTCTTTGCAAAGGTCCGCATGCGCTATCTCCTGATTTTGTTGTAGCGGCGCTGCCTGAAGCCCCCGATCAGCGGGCGCGTTTTTTGATCCGCTGGGAAAACACGTTCTGCCTTCGCGTTTCACCCGCCGGTAACCTTGTTCATGTTCTGTGAGACGGGTACACGAGCTTGTCGATGCCCCGATCCAGAACCGGGGATTGTCGGGCATGTCACACCTGGTGTCCCTTTTCTTTGCGCGCCCAAAGAAAAGGGACGAAAAGAAAGGGCGCCCCCGCGACTTGCCCGCTCCGCGGGTACCCTGCGGGCCGCGGGTTCCGTTCCGGAACCCGCCTCACCGGCCCCCTGTGCCCGGCTGCATCGAAGGGGGTGAAAACCCGTGGCAAGGGCCTCCACAGGTGATGAGCGTTCCTCGCCAGTCCCATGCAGCGCTTCGAATTGGTGCTTCTTGCATTGGAAAAATACATGGAAACTCAGGAGGCCGCCGACTCTAATAATTCCCTTTCCGTCGATTCCCCCGTCACCGGTTCTGCCGGTCTCCTCCACCTGAACGAACCCGGATTCCCGAAGTAGACGTTTAATCAACCGTTCAAAAGCGTCTGGAGATAACTCCTTCGTGAGAACATGATGGAGTTTACTCCGCCATGTTTCCGCCTCTTCCGGCAATTCCTCCCCGGTTTGTTCCGATATCTGCCGTTCTTCACGTTCCTTCCGGATCATATCACGGACAATCCTGACAACTTCTCGCGGATTGACGGTTCTGACCTCTCGTTTATCTGGAACGATGACCCAGACCCCTCTCTCAGAATTATCAAGTATCCCATATCTCTTGAGGTAAGTACGAGCCCACGCAAGGCGATACTCAAGTTCCGTCTGGCTACTCTTTTCGGGATCGTGAGGAATGGATAGAACATCTTCAGGTAAATCAAGGGACTCAGAAACCCGTGATGAGATTTCTTCAACTGACCCCGAGCCACCAAGTTCATGTAGGGCTTTTAGTAGAGGGTTCATTACTTCGTGAAACTTCGGCATTTTGTCATGTTTTGCCACGCAATTCCCCTTTCTTTAGCTTCCCAATGCCCGAACTCACCAGCGGCAATGAAGCGCATCGGGTGAGAATGCCAGAACCATGGCTGTGCAGCGGCAAAACACCAGCAAACGTGAGGCAGAACGTGCAGCTTTCACGGAGTCTTCGATCATTCTTAGTCGCCCATGAATTGTTGTGAAGTTTCCAGCGATCTTCATGCTTTATGCCCAACGCCGCGCCTCACAGACCGCGAGTGTAACGAGCGGTCCTCGTGCAGGCGCATGTTCGGATGTCTCATCCGCCTGA
>ENA-OSEO01000259-OSEO01000259.1-sediment-metagenome-genome-assembly--contig:-NODE-259-length-148622-cov-9.447844_pt1 | contig 148622 bp, 140 predicted proteins | sample MGYA00237883_ERZ534232 | MGnify/ENA metagenome assembly ERZ534232
TTAATCGGGCAAGCCTTGTAGGTATTGATTTTACAGGGCTTCCCGATTTTTTAACATTCTAAGATGCGGATTGAAGGAGATCCTCCCTCTGTTTCTCGCTGAAGCTCAAAAAAGCAAAATATTACGTTTCATTGACTCAAATCTGAAAGTTAACAAGCCTGAGTTGAGGATTAGTATAGATCGTGATAAAGCTGCAATGTATGAGGTTTCGGTACTTGATATAGGCAATACACTGCAGGCGGCCCTCAGCGGGCAAAGGTACGGTTATTATATCATGAACGGGAAACAGTACCAGATCATCGGTCAGTTCAGCCGCGATTTCTACAATGCCCCTTCATCACTGAATACCGTATATGTAAAAAATGCAAAAGGAATTCCCATAGCTCTGTCAAACCTGGTGACATGGGAAGAGGAGGTCAGTCCTTCCACAATTTTTAAATACGACCGGTATTTCGCCGCCACCATAACCGGAGGGGTCGCCCCGGGATATACTCTAGGAGACGGTATAGACGAATTACAAAAAACTGCCGGTAAAGTACTTACACCTGCATTCAGAACCGCCCTTGCCGGACAAAGCAGAGACTATGCTGAAAGCTCTTCAAGTCTGATGGTGGTATTCATCCTGGCCATCATCATTATATATCTTATTCTGGCTGCACAATTCGATAATTTCATAGATCCGGTTGTCATTCTTGTGACTGTTCCGCTCGCTTTATTCGGAGCTTTACTCTCTCTGTGGTATTTCGATCAGACCCTGAATATTTTTAGTCAGATCGGAATGATCATGCTGATCGGACTGGTTACCAAAAACGGTATACTGATCGTGGAGTTTGCCCAACAAAGAAAGAAAATGGGAGAAAGTAAAATTGAGGCTGTCGAAAAAGCTGCCATATCCAGGTTGCGGCCTATACTAATGACAGCCTTTTCTACTATTTTCGGTATTTTACCTGTTGCCCTGGCCCTGGGATCGTCCTCGGGAAGCCGCAAATCTTTGGGAATTGCCGTAATCGGGGGATTGATCTTTGCGACTTTCTTTTCACTGTATATTGTTCCTGTTATATACACCTATTTGTCAAAAGAGTATAAGCCTGTTACTGAAGAAGAAAATGAAATGTATGAACCTGTTTTTAAATAAGCGGATTTTCCCGTCCGGAAAGATATTGTTAACCGGATTATTTATATTTCCGACGGTGTTATTTGCCCAGCAGAAGCTGACATTAAGTGATGCGATCAGTGAGGGCATTCAACATAATTTCCAAATAAATGTTGCAAAAAATAAAACGGGAATAGCCCAAAATGAAGTCAGTTTGGGCAACGCCGGCTACCTGCCACAAGTTATGGCACACGGCTCCCTGGATAAAGCTATCGTTAATGCCAAAGTAAAAGTCTTTACCGGTAACGAACTTGACCAGTCAGGTGCGGAATCAACTGTTTCTGCAGCAGCATTAAGAGCTGACTGGACACTGTTTGAAGGAATGGGCAGGTCTGCAGTATATGACAAACTAAAAGAACTTTGGAATATAAGCACACTTGAGACCAGAATCACTATAGAAGAAGTTGTTGCTGATATAATTAAGTCATATTGCAAAATAATACGGGACAAACAGCTAATGGAAGCCTGCCGCGAAAGATTGGTTGTGAGCAATTTCAGATATCAGATTGCCTCCCGGAAACTCGATGCGGGTCTTGCCTCTGAAATGGAGCTACTCCAGTCGCAGGTATTGTATCATACAGACTCAACGGATCTTACGTTGCAGGAAGCTGCTTACCTGAAATCAAAAATCACCCTCAATCAACTCCTGGCTGCAGAAATTAAGCGGGATTTTATCACAGAGGATTCTATCATTCTTTCGCCGGTACCTGCACTGGACGATCTGATCACATCCGGATTGGAAAAGAACAGTAGTTATAAACTGGCTTCCAGTCAAATGAATCTGAGTAAATTTGAAATTAAAGAGCTTAAAGCCAGACAATACCCTAAAATATCGCTTAACGGATCATATAACTACTATAAAAATGAAACAGAAGCATCATTTATCCTTTATAACCGGAACTTCGGACCACAGATAGGATTGAATGCAGGAATTTCACTTTATGACGGTTCAAGGCTAAGGCGTGATTTAGAAAGTGCCCGGATAAACATCCGGAATCAGGAACTCCTGATTAAGGATATTGAACAGGAATTAACATCACTTATCATACAAACTTACCTCGATCATCAAAGCCACCTTAAATCAATATCTCTTAGCAGGGAAGGTTATAATCTTGCGCTGAAAAACTTGTCCATAGCCAAAGAAGCACTGGAAGCCGGTGTAATTTCTTCTCTCAGGTTCAGAGAAGCACAGGAAGAACTTTTCCAGGCATCTTCAGATCTGGTATATGCAACTTTTGAAGCCAAAAACAGTGAAACAGATCTTCTCCGATTAAGCGGAATGCTGATTCAGTAAACTAATCTCCCAGAGCTTCCTCTTCAGTCTCGTAAATCTTAAAAATGGATGAAAATCCTGATATAGCAAATGTTTCAAGGATCGGTTGAGCCAATTCGCACAAAATTAATTTACCATTCCTTTTGATGATCTTTTTCTGTGCAGTCAGAAAAATCCTTAGCCCGAGACTATTGATGTATGTCAGGTCCCTGCAGTTTATGATCAGGTTTTTGTCATTGTGTTCAATAAGATCAAGAATCTGCCTTCCGAATTCCGATACCTGTGTCGAATCTACTCTGCCCTCAATATATATGATGAGAAAACCATTCTTTTCAGATTGTGTTATTTTCATCTTTTTAAAATTAATTATTTTTAAAGATATCATATGACTTGCCCCGATTCCAATCGGGGGAACTCGCATATGTTTTAATCATACTCTTATGTGATTTTACAATCATGCTCGTTTCATTCGTTAAAAATTTTATTTATAGTTCGTTTTATGACATATTCCCGGCTTACGAGGATTCTAAAGTATTCCCTGCCAGATCATAATCCGGGGATTTCCTTTAACGGTTCCTCTATTTCAACCTGAAGTGCATTATTAAGCAGTGCGAATAATACATACTGAGAAATAAGAGAAATCAAATCCACCATCTCTGATTCTTTCAGTTCGCCACTCCATTTGGACCATGCCTCATTACGAATTGTCCTATACTCAACCATTTCATCCGTTAACATCAACAAAGCATATTCACGTGCAGAAAAGACAGATGGCAAAGGAGAAGACTTAACAGCTTTCAATTCTTCGTCACTTACTCCATATTCTTTAGCTACAGGCACATGGTGCATCCATACATAATTACAATTGTAAAGAGACCCCATTCTCAATATTATGAGTTCCTGTTCACGTCCGGAAAATCCCATTTTAAGTTTTGATGTTACCCAATAGTCAAGGAAAGAACCCATTGTTTCCGGACTATGCATCAGAGTGCCAAATACATTTACCGGAGTATAAAGTCCCTTTAATCCTGATCCGGGAAGTCTTGCCAACGTTGTTTTCCATGAATCCGGCATTTCACTTATTGGCATAGGTGTTATTCTTGCTCCTTTTCCCGCCTTTGTTTTTGTTTCTTTTTCCATAGTACATAATTTTTTTATTGGTAATACTTTTACCGACATATCTGACATTTTTGCCTCCGGTGTTACCTTGTCCTTGCATTCCTGTAAATGTTGTAGCTGCATCTCCTCCTCAGCTACAGAGAAAAATACAGGAACCATAATTAAGAATATAATCCCTGCTGCTGCATGAAAAATTAATTGCCATATAATTTTACACTTCATATTAAAATCCTCCATTAATTATTAAAAATTTTTGAATTATTATAATTATAGATAAATATGCTAATAAAAGTTCATAATATCTGATTGCAATGGATAGTCTGCTTTCAGAACCTTATGCCAAATAATTTATCCCATTTTAAAGGATTTCAATACAATTTAAATTTATTGATAACCAATTTACAACATTCTTTTTGAAATCAATCATATTGATGCTTATAAATAATAACTATTTTTCATTTTCCTCATATAAATGCCTTTCAAAACATTAATAAACTACCATTAAAAGTTATTATAATGATTTTTATTAATATCGACAAAAGAATAATTAAAAATCCAGTAGATAATTATTTGAATTACCATAGTTTTGCAATCACATTTGATTCTTCACCCTCTGATAATTTGTCGCCATGTCAAAGCCTTCAAGACGAAATTTTTGTCGGCCGTTAAGAAGTGGCCTAAGCTCCTGTTCTGAAATCTGACAAAAAAACACCGGTGCAAAAAAATCATCCCCGGGGAGTCCGGGCAAAAGACGATCCTGAAGTTGTGGTGTCGAGAGGATATGTTTATAGAGCAGTGTCCCTGGATAAACCCTGAAATAAGAATTTACGCCTACAGAAGTTACGGGAAGGTTGTCGAGTAAATCGAGCATACGTGCCGTAGCAGATAATGACTCATCCGGGTAACCGACCGAAAGGTCAACCATTACCTTTATACCATTATCGCGTGCTAAATGGAAAAAGGATTCAAGCCGGGTATAACTGTCCGGTCTGTATCGCAATGTATCAATACTCAATGTTATCAATGTAGCTCCCGAAGCAGCAAGCCAGTGAAGCATCCTCGCAGAGACAGGTTCCGGTTTCATGTATAATGTCCATTGGATCGGCCCTGTAATGTCCACGATTGCACGGCAGACATCGATACATTGACTTTCCGATACATTGAATTCCGGATCGCACAAATGAAACTGCCTTGCTCCCCGACCGACAAGCTTTTCTATTTCCCGGGCTACTGCATGAGGATCACAATACGAAACCGGAGTTTTCGCCTCTACGCAAAAAAAACAGGCCTCATTGCATCCGTACTGCGTGCGGAATCCAAAAATCCCTTCATGCTGAAGATACCGCGAAGAATCAACGATATCAGCCCTGGGGATTGCAGGTTGATCAGCCTTTAACGCCCTATATCCGTTCCGTACAGAAACCCTTTCACTGATCTCGCCCTGCTGAAGTTCGTTCATAAGTGCCACCAGGGCTTTCTCCCCGGGTCCGTATATTCCATACTGCGCCCCGGTATACGCGAGAATCTTTTCCGGCATTATTGAAAATCCGCTGCCACCTAATACAACCGGTGTTCCAAATTTTTTACACAACCTGACATAATCACGTATCTCCGGAAGGAAAAACCGGTTCCCCTGATATAATGCCGTATCAACCTGTCTGACAGTGATACCTGCGATTTCCGGTCTCAGGCTCTGCAATGCATCCACAAGCTCCTCGGAAGGATTATCGCTGAAACACAAATCGAGCACATCGACATCATAACCAGCCTCTGTTACTGCACCAGCAAGGTACTCAAGACCGAGCGGCATTACCGGTGGATCATGGTACCTGTTGGGATTAATAAGAAGAATTTTCATTTTTATTCAATAAATTAGGAGTATTGCATTATAGTACTTATCTATCCTTCAGTCAAATTTTACAAAAAACATAAATTCACCACTATTGTTATTGGCAGGATAATTCCATTGTTAAAAGATTTCTCTTTCCCGTTAACAGTTTTGGTTGAAAAATTCAAAGATAAAATAAATCAAAGAATTGGTAGAATGATATCACCGGTTAGTAATCTCTTTCACTCAACCATCTTGTTTCATAGTTCTGTTTTTTCATGTAGTCAGAAAAGAATACAGTCCCTCTGTAACTTTAAATAATTGCCTGAACCGAAAAACTATGTTCCTGATTTGATTAAAGCAGGAAAAATGATTTATTATTATTCAATAGATTTATTGAATAATTGAATTTATTATATATTTTTGCTGTAATCAAAAAAGTAACAAAATGAAAGGACGGGAATTTAAAGATGCTATGTACGACGGGCTTTCCAAACTGATGAAAGCCCTTGCCAATCCTGCGCGGCTGGAAATCATCGAGATGCTTTCACAGGGAGAAAAAAGTGTGGAGGGAGTTGCGGAAGCTACCAAACTTACTTTTGCCAATGCTTCACAGCACCTGCAGGTTTTAAAAAACAACAATATCGTAAAATCGCGAAAGAAGGGACATTACGTTTTCTATTCCCTTGTTAACGATGAATTTCTGGCACTTTACCAACACGTCACAAAATATGCAGTCAAGGAAATTGCCGAACTGGAAAAAACACTTAAACGGCAGCGTGAAGAAAACTATGCTTTGAATTCAGTGACTCTGGATGAATTGGAAGTTATGATTAACGACAAAAATGTTTTGCTGATAGACGTGCGTCCACCGGATGAATACGGACTGGGACATATAACAGGAGCAATTTCAGTGCCGCTGAATGAGCTGCTTTGTTGCCTGAAAGATATTGCAAAAGAAAAAGAGATCATCGCTTATTGTCGCGGACCGTTTTGTGTGCTGGCCGATGAGGCGGTCAAAATCCTTTCTGAAAACGGGTATAAAGTCCGTCGTCTCGACGAAGGATATCCCGAATGGAAAATGAAACATTTACAGGTAAAAAGTTAATCATTAAAGGAAAGAACGATGAAAATAAAACAGGTTTATCTCGATTATAATGCAACTACACCTGTTGCACCGGAGGTGATAAGTGAAATGTTACCTTTTATTAAGTTGCATTTCGGAAATCCTTCGAGCAGTTATGACCTTGGAAAGCATAACATGGAAGCCATTAAAAAAGCCCGGATGCAGGTAGCCGGTTTGCTCGGTTCAAAACCGGAAGAAATTATTTTTACCAGCGGAGGTACCGAATCAAACAACCACGCCATTCGCGGGATCGCTTTGACAAATCAGGAAAAAGGGAAACATATCATCACCTCGCAGGTGGAGCACCCGGCTGTCACCGAAGTTTGCAGCTACCTGGAGAAGCAGGATTATGAAATTAGCCGGCTTCCTGTTGATTCTTGCGGAAAGATAAATCCTGAAGATGTTGAAAAGGCTATTCGACCCGATACCGTTCTGATTACCATCATGCATGCGAATAACGAAACAGGAACCATTCAGCCGGTAAAAGAAATTGGAGAAATCGCCAAAAAGCATGGAGTAATATTCCATACTGATGCCGCTCAGTCGGTAGGTAAAATTAAAACCAATGTAAATGAGCTGAATGTGGATCTGCTTTCCGTGGCCGGACATAAACTGTATGCGCCCAAGGGCATCGGCGCTTTGTTTATTCGGGATGGCATTAGTCCTGAAAACCTGATTTTCGGTGCGGGACAGGAAAACGGATTACGGCCCGGAACGGAGAATGTACCGTATATCGTTGCACTCGGCAAAGCCTGTGAACTGGCCAATGAAAACCTGGAAACCAACAACATACACCTTTTTCAAATGCGACAGCGGTTGCTGGATGGTTTGAAAACAAAATGCCAAACAATTCTTACCCTGAATGCTAATCTGGGAGATTGTCTGCCCAATACGCTGAGTGTTGCATTTGGAGGAATTGATGCACATACTCTTGCTTCGCTCGTAAGTAAAAAAGTACTGTTTTCAACAGGATCTGCCTGTCATGCCGACTCGGTAGTAATTTCGCCGGTGCTGAAAGCGATGCAGGTGAATCCGCTCACTGCAGCCTCCACCGTGCGCATTTCAACCGGAAAATATACTACAGAGGAAGAAGTTGAACGCGCAGTGGAGGCCATCTCTGATATTATAAAAAAATTATTGTAAATCAAAAAATTATTAAAATGCAAAAAATTCTGATCTTAATTAACGACGCGCCTTACGGAACGGAAAAGGCTTACAATGGACTGCGATTAGCCAACCAGTTGAACAAAGCCCACGAAGATGTGGAAGTCCGAATTTTCCTTATGGCTGATGCAGCGGCTTGTGCTGTGGCCGGACAAAACACGCCCAATGGGTATTACAATATCGAAAGGATGATGAAGTACTCAATTAACAAAGGAACAAAAGTGAAAATTTGCGGTTCCTGTGCAGATGCCCGCGGACTGAAAAACGTGCAGCTCATCGACGGTGCGGAAATCAGCACCATGGCAGAATTTACCCAATGGGTGGTTGACAGCGATAAAGTGATTACATTTTAAATGACTGAGAATCCTCTCAACAAATCATGCTTCAGCATACGAAGTATGGTTTGTTGAAGATAAAGTATTTTTCAGTCGGAACTGCTTGTTGAAAAGCGTATTGTCCGGGCTGATCAAAACAGACTTAAAATTGGAACCGACACCGGCATTTTTGCTGAACCGACCAGTATCAGTTAATTGGTTTCTATGATAATTGTTTAATTTTTCCCTGCAAGTTTTATAAAAACCGGAATGGACGCCAATTGCGTCAATACGGAGAAAATGATCAATCCGGTGATAGATACTTCATACAGCCAACCCATAAGAAAGCTGCCCAGAAACCAGAACAGTCCAAAGTTTGCATTGAAAATACCAAACCCGGTAGCCCGCTTTTCTTTTGGGATGACTGTAGCCAATACTGCCCTGACAACAGATTCCTGGGCTGCCATCCCGATACCCCAGCAAACCATTCCGGCAAGAGCTGTATAAAAATTTCCTGCAAAAACCAATGGTGCGAATAGGAGCGATACCAGGGTACTCCCAATGAGCACTTTCAATCCGTGTTTGTCGAATAGTGACCCCAACAGCAGGGCTGCCAGGGCATCCACTCCCATGGCAATGGCATACATTACAGGGATCATTTCGACCGGTACCTGGCTGGTTTTGCTGAAATGAAACGCTATCAGGGGATAATCGGCAAATCCGGCAGCGATCAAAGAGAGTGCTATAAGATATAGCACAAAAAATTTTTTGGGGAAAGGAGCGGAAGTTACACTACTCTTCGTATCAAGAATTTCTGTTTTTGGATAATTTGCCCGGGCCACAAGCAAAACAGAAATGGCTATCAGGGCCGGAACGAGAAGCAGACCAAAGGATTTTTGATAACTACCCGAAAAATAATAAACTACACTTACAATCAACGGGCCGGTCACGGCTCCAATCTGATCAAGAGCTTCGTGAATGCCAAAACCCTTACCATGACCGACGGATGAGGTAGCGTGCGAGAGCATTGTATCCCGGGCCGGATTACGAATGGCCTTCCCCGTACGTTCAAGGATAATCAGAACTGCAGCCATTTGCCAGCTTCCTGCAAGTGCAAGTGCAGGGACAACAAAAAGATTTATAAAATACCCTGTTATGGTGATTAACCAGTATTTCTTTGTCCGGTCACTGATAAAACCGGAAGCGAGACGTAAAGCATATCCCATCAGTTCGCCAAATCCGGCTATAAATCCCACGGCAGTGGCACTGGCACCCATTATGGCAAGATATGGCCCCGTAATGCCCCGGGCTCCTTCGTACGTTATATCTGCAAATAAGCTGACAATACCGAGGAGCACGACAAAAGCCCATGGTGATTTTTTAAGGCGTTTCATCTTTTAAAATTATAAAATTTCTGATGGAATACCACATGATATAATTACTTCAGCAGGTATCTGATTTTTTATTCCTGCTCATAATGAATACATCCTTTAAAAATCATAAATAATAATTTTATCCTGATCTATAAAGCATTAAGTTAACATACTGCGCGATAAGCAAACATCCTTAGCTTATCGATTCCAATGCATGACGAATAGTTTCACTGAAGTCCAAAATTGTATTTTCTTTATCAACGATCCTGATCAGGAAAAAAAAGTTGAATGCCGAATTTAAAAAATACCAAATTAAGGATTTCTGCTAAAGACATGAAAACAATTTCTTCCATCTTATTGTTTATTGTAAGCAGTCTTTGTGAAATTAGCGGGGCATACCTGGTTTTAGTGTAATTAAGAGAAAATAAACCATTTTAGATGGGTGTAACAGGAGGAAACTTATTATTTTTATACGGTATGGTGACAACACTTCAATCCCCAAATTTAGGCCGGGATTATCTGGTTTATGTAGGTGTCCCCATTATCAAGTCCTTTTTGTTTTGCTGGAAAGTAGATAGATTTGTACCCGATAAGTTTGTTATTATTGAGGTATAATTGTCCTCATCGGAATGGTAATTCTAATGTATTCATCAATAAATTAGACTACTTGCACGTTCAATTACATAAAAATGAAAAAGCTTGAAATAGAAATACCTGTAATTTTACCCGGTGTCCCTGACGAGAAAGATGCATGTGTACAAAGATTGATTGAACGGCTTCAATACCAGAAAGGGCTGGAAAAAGTACATGTCGCTGATCAGACCGGAAATGGTATTCCTAAACTCTGCTTTCACTACAATCCTGATATTATTTCTATTGAAAAAATAGAACAACTCGCCAGACAAACCGGTGCTGTCATTACCGAAAAATACGGTCATAAGCTCATTGAGGCAGAGGGTATCCGTCACACCCGTCATGCCAGGAAAATTGAAAACAACCTGAAGAGAACACCGGGAATACTTGAAGCATCGGTTTCAGCCGCAGGTATGGTGCGGTTAGAGTTTGATACCTCCCGGATCAATGAAGAGAATATTCTTTTACTGCTGGAAAAAGAAGGCTTAGAAATCCCTGATACTACCGTAAGTGCCCAAAGATACCTCGATAGCTTAATAAAAAAAGAGGGAGAAAAGCATGAACCTGAAGAAAAAGAATATAAGCATGAGCATAGAGGTATTTTTGGTAAAAATACGGAGCTCATCTTTTCCATTGTCAGCGGGGCCTTACTGGGCATTGGCTTCGGGCTTTCTTTTTTAATGGCGGTTCCTGCATGGATAAGCCTGTCATTGTACATAGCAGCCTGTTTTTTCGGAGGTTTTTATACAGCTAAGGAGGCTGTTGAAACTGTATTTAAAGGGGGGTTCGAAATTGATTTTCTCATGCTGGTCGCCGCTGCCGGAGCAGCTACACTTGGCGCATGGGCAGAGGGTGCGCTTTTGCTGTTCCTCTTCAGCCTGGGACACTCCCTGGAACATTATGCAATGAATAAAGCCCGGAAATCCATTGCTGCACTGACAGAGCTTGCACCAAAAACTGCCATCGTGAAAAGAAATGGTAAAACCGAAGAGATCGGAGTGGAGGATCTTCATATCGGCGACATCGTGGTTGTGAAGCCTGACAGTAAAATTTCCGCGGATGGAATAGTTATAAAGGGAGAAAGCAGTGTCAACCAGGCCTCCATTACCGGAGAAAGCATTCCGGTTGATAAGTTCCCGGTTGAAGACCCTGACGCCACAGAGGAACAAGATATTAAAAATGAAAACAGAGTATTTTCAGGAACCATCAACGGGAATAATACGCTGGAAATTAAAGTAATCAAAGATGCCAGGGATTCCACCTTGTCGCATTTAGTCAGACTGGTCAACGAAGCGCAGACCCAAAAATCGCCGACCCAGCTTTTTACCGATAAGTTTGAGAAATATCTTGTACCGTCGGTTCTTATTCTGGTAGTCCTCCTCAATTTTGCTTTCCTGGTTCTTGACGAACCGTTCAGTGAAAGTTTCTATCGTGCAATGGCCGTACTTGTTGCCGCCAGTCCGTGTGCGCTTGCCATATCTACACCCAGCGCCGTTCTGAGCGGAGTAGCCAGGGCAGCAAGGAGTGGTGTGCTTATCAAAGGAGGAAGGCCTCTGGAAAACCTGGGAATCCTTACTGCCATTGCCTTTGATAAAACAGGAACCCTCACTGAAGGAAAACCCAAACTTACTAAAGTGGTAAGCTGGAACGGAATATCTGAAGATGATGTCCTTAAAATGGCAGTTTCAGTAGAATCCCTGAGTGATCACCCCCTGGCAAAGGCAATTGTCAGGGACGGTAGGGAAAGTCTCGGCAATAGGAATATTCCGCAGGCAGAAAACCTGGAATCATTTCCGGGCAAAGGCATTAAAGCGAAACTGGACAGCAGCACGGTTTATATTGGGAACCGGGCGTTTTTTGAAAAACCGGACAATCAGAAACCGCCAAAGTATCTGATAAGTAAATTGCTGGAACTGGAGGAAAATGGCAACACTACTATGATTGTGCGCCGGGATGATCAATATGTCGGCCTGCTTGCATTGATGGATACACCCAGGAAAGATGCGAAGTCTGCACTGGAAAAGTTGAAAAATAACGGTATCAGGCGAATGGTAATGCTTACAGGCGATAACCAGAAAGTAGCTGACTCCATTGCCAGTCAGATTGGGATAACAGAGGCATGGGGTGACCTGCTGCCGGAACAAAAAGTGGAAGCAATTAAAGAGCTGAAACAAAAAGAATCCAAGATTGCCATGGTTGGTGACGGAGTGAACGATGCGCCTGCAATGGCTCACAGCACAGTAGGTATAGCCATGGGGGCTGCAGGTTCCGATGTAGCTCTGGAAACTGCCGACATTGCATTGATGGCAAACAGGTTGGAAACACTTCCTTTTGCCATAGGATTGAGCCGGAAGGCTAAAAAAATTATAAAGCAGAACTTGTGGATAAGCCTGGGAGTAATAGCCATGTTAATCCCTTTGACATTACTGGATATTGCAACGATTGGACCTGCAGTGTTAATGCACGAAGGATCAACGGTTATTGTTGTTTTTAATGCATTAAGACTATTGGCTTATAAAGCTTAGTGAATATATTGTTAAAAGAATAAATAATGGTTACATTCAAACAATCTGAAGATGGGGAAAGAGGTAAATTCCTGATCTTTGAAAAAGAGAATCCTGCCGGTGAGATGACTTACAGATGGGCAGATAAAAATAAATTAGTCATTGACCATGTCGAAACTTACATGGAATATAGGGGAAAAAATTATGGCAAAATGCTAGTTTTAAAAGGAGTAGAGTACGCAAAAGAAAGAGGAGCAAAAATTCTTCCATTATGTTCTTACGCAAAACTGGTTATGCAAAGAGATCAAAGTCTGCAAGACATAATTTTTAAGTAACCGTGATCAACTTTGATAAGATTAAAGATTTGTTGTCTTTTAAAAAGTAAAAATTTATAAAATGATTCAGATTTCAGATTCATTTTCAAATCCAAAACATTTAGCAAAAACAGGTTTTTATGTTGCGTTGCTGACATCTGTGATTACACTGGCAACATTTACAATTGCATTTTTGACTCCGCCGTTGTCCGGGCCGTTTTGCCGAGGAAACTGTTTTGAGTATCCCTATTCGGATATTGCCGAAAGGTTTCCCCGGGATTATTATTGGATGTACCTGTCAATAGTAGTATCCTTGTTGTATGTATCTTTTATGGTCGTTATCCATTATCTTGCCCGCCCTGATAAAAAAATTTACAGTCACACCGGATTGGGTATTGCACTGATTTCAGCAGCAATTATGGTTCCTTTATATTTTACTCAGGTTACTGTAATTCAGCCCAGCCTGCTTAAAGCAGAGCATGATGGATTGGCATTATGGACCCAGTTTAATCCACATGGAATGTTCATTGCTCTTGAAGAAATCAGCTACTGGCTTATGAATATTTCCTTTTTTGTGGTTATTCCGGTATTTAACAAAAACGGGAAGTTTTCAGGGGCTATCCGGCTGACATATCTGGCAGGCTTCTTTTTAGCTATTTTAGCTTTTGCAGTCATAACCATACAATACGGAATTATGCGAGAATATATTTTTGAAGTGGCGATAATATCTATAGTATGGTTTCAGTTAATAATCAGTTCTGCTTTACTGGCATTTAAGTTAAAAAGACAAATGTGACAAATTTTACAATTGTTGTTTGATCTGTTTTAAAAAAACTGTTTATCTTTGTTCGTGTATTTACGAATTACGAACAATATAAACAGATAATATGGAAATTAAAGTTTTAGGAACTGGCTGCCCCAAATGCAAGAAACTTGAACAAACTGCCAATGAAGCAATCCAGGAACTTGGAATTGATGCGCAAATAATCAAGGAAGAAGACATTATAAAAATAATGAGTTATGGAGTGATGAGAACTCCGGGGCTGGTTATCAACGGAAAAGTAGTTGCTTCAGGCAAACTGCTTTCTGTAAATGAAATTAAAAATCTTTTAACTGAAAATAAATCTTAATAATGAAAACCTTAAAAGTATTTCTTGCAGGTATTGCTCTCCTTACCGGATTGAGCTGTATTTCCGGTAACAATAACAAAATGGAAGGAAATCAGGATAACAAAAAGGCAGAAGTAAATGTATATTATTTTCATACAAATACACGCTGTGTTACCTGCCGGACTGTAGAATCAGAAGCAAAGCTGAATGTTGAGGAATTATTTGGCGATAAAGTTCAATTCGTCTCAGTCAACCTGGACGACGAGGCAGGTGAAGAGAAAGGAAAAGAGTTGGGAGTAAACAGTCAGTCGCTTCTGGTGGTAAAAGGAGATATAAAAATTGAACTTACAGCACAAGGTTTTATGTACGCCCGTACCGATCCTGAAAAATTCAGGCAAATCATGAAGGAAAAAATTCAACCGCTTTTATAGTATGGAATTTTTAACCGGACTGCTTGAAAACAGCTCATTCCCTTTTATAACCGCATTCATTCTGGGACTAATGACTGCTATAAGTCCATGTCCGCTGGCAACCAATATTACTGCCATCGGCTTTATTGGCAAAGATATTGAAAATAGGAACAGGGTATTTTATAACGGATTGGTCTATACATTGGGAAGAGCCGTTTCCTATACTATGCTTGCGGTTGTAATTTTTCTTGGTGTCGATCAGTTTGCTGTTTCAGGTATCTTCCAGCGATATGGTGAAAAAATTATCGGTCCGGCTTTGATTATTATCGGACTATTTATGCTTGGCATTCTAAAGATCAAATTACCTGGTCTGGGAAATATTACCCGCCGTTTTGAAGAAAAAGGCACGAAAAATTACCTGGACGTTCTCTTGCTGGGGATCTTGTTTGCACTTGCATTTTGTCCATACAGCGGTGTTTTATATTTCGGGATGCTTCTTCCTATAACTATCAGCAGTCCGTCCGGCCTGTATCTTCCGGTTGTTTTTGCAATTGCCACAGGTATTCCCGTAATTATTTTCGCCTGGCTGATTGCCTATGCAATTTCAGGGGTAGGCAAGCTTTATAACAGGATAAAAACATTTGAAGTCTGGTTTCGAAAAGTTATCTCTATACTTTTTATTGTGACCGGCATCTATTATATAATCACGGTTTATTTTTAAAAAAATTTATAAATGACATTCGTAAAAATACGAACAATCCCGGATATTGAAGCAACAAAGCAAAACAAAAGAATTACTCTTAGTGTTTTGATTACTATTGTCTTAACTGTGTTGATACTAGTTTATTATTATCTCCAACCGACGATCGATTATTTATTTTATGATATGATCGGATTAAATCAGGAGACACATCTGGCAAAATCCATTAATTTCTTTTTTTACGATACCATAAAAATCCTGATACTACTGTTTCTAATCAGTTCGCTCATGGGCGTGGTGAATGCCTATTTCCCTGTGGAACGGCTACGCATATTCCTGACTACTAAAAAATTATATGGCCTTCAATATCTGTTTGCATCCTTTTTTGGCGCGATTACGCCTTTTTGTTCCTGTTCATCTATCCCATTGTTTATCGGATTTGTAAACGGTGGAATACCTCTGGGTGTAACTTTTGCATTTTTAATAACTTCACCTCTGGTAAATGAGGTTGCAGTGGCTATGTTTTTGGGATTATTTGGAATTAAAGCCACACTTATTTATACCGTCAGCGGCATTTTGCTGGGAACTATAGGGGGGTTTTTATTAGGAAAATTTCAACTGGACCGTTATCTCAGCGATTGGGTCAAACAGATCCAGACTAATTCAGAACAGATTTCTGAAAAGTGGGAGTCAGAAAAAACACCATTTGTTGACCGTCTGCCAGGAATTATCCGTGAGGGATGGGATATTGTACGTAAAGTCATACTATATGTTATAATCGGGATTGGCATCGGTGCCGCCATGCACGGATATGTTCCTGAGAATTTCTTTACCGGATATCTATCGGCCGACAAATGGTATGCAGTGCCATTTGCAGTAATATTAGCAGTGCCGATTTATGCAAATGCAGCCGGAATAGTGCCTGTAATCCAGGTATTTGTGGCCAAAGGCGTTCCTTTGGGAACCGCAATCGCATTTATGATGGCAGTGGTGGGACTATCATTGCCCGAAGCCACCCTGCTCAAAAAAGTGATGAAATGGAAGCTTATCGGAATTTTCTTTGGAACGATTACCGTTTTCATCATTTTACTTGGATATTTATATAACCTGATATTATAATAAAAATTCAAGCTGACACAATAATGAGTCAGTAATAATATATACGACATGTCAATGAGAGCATGGAAAATCAAATAAGATCAAAGAATAAGATATAATTCGTGTGATTAGTAATTAATCCACAACAGGTTCTTCAGCATCTCTTTCAAAAATTAATGAATAAACAGAAGCCGGAGTATTTTATCATTTTAAAACTAAAAATTATGGGAACACAATCAATTGGTTTTATTGGCGGGGGGAGAATCACCCGTATTTTCCTGCAAGGACTTTCCAACAAAAAAGCTCTTCCCGAAAATGTAAAAGTTTATGAACCCAATTCCGCGATATTCGCCGGATTACAATCAGATTTTAAGACAGTGTCAGCATCGGATTCTGCTTCCGGGGCTGCGAAACAGGATTTGGTCTTCCTTGCAGTTCACCCGCCGGTTATGATGGAAACATTGCAGGCGATAAAAAATGCTGTAACAGAAAAAACCATAGTAATATCGCTGGCCCCGAAAATTACCATCGAAAAAATGAAATCAGTTCTTCCGACAAAGAAACTGGTTCGGATGATTCCAAATGCGACTTCATATATAAACAAAGGTTATAATCCGGTATTTTTTGCTGACAGTTTCGATAAAAAGGAGAAAAAACAGGTGCTTAATTTGTTGAAAAAACTGGGCAAAACATTTGAAACGGAAGAGGCCAAACTCGAAAGTTATGCTATTGTATCAGCTATGCTGCCTACATATTTCTGGTTTCAATGGCACGAAATGGAAAACATTGCTGTCAAAACCGGACTATCAGAAAAGGAAGCAAAAAAAGCTATAAGTTCAACAATGAAAAAAGCCCTGCAAATTTTCTATAAATCAGGATTGACCCCAGACCGGATAATGGATTTAATACCGGTGAAACCTATTGGGGAAAATGAAACAGAAATCAAAAACATACTGAATTCCAAGCTTATGGGATTGTTTGAAAAAATAAAACCCTGACTTTTATGAAAACAGAAGATTTAAAGCTGATCGTAAAAGAAAAGTATAGTGCCATTGCCAGGCAAAGTAACCTGTTGAATCAGCCGGGATGTTGTGGACATTCAGGATGCTGCAGCGAGCCTGAATTCAGCATGATTGCTGATGAATATACCAACGTGGCAGGCTATAATCCTGATGCTGACCTTGGCTTAGGTTGTGGACTCCCGGTTGAATTTGCCGGAATCAAAGAGGGTGACAGCGTGCTCGATTTAGGCAGCGGCGCGGGTAACGACTGTTTTGTGTCACGTATGCTGGTTGGTGAAACCGGGAAGGTTACCGGACTTGATTTCACTAATGAGATGATAGAAAAAGCCCGGCAAAATTCAGACAAAACCGGCTTTAACAACCTTGAATTTATCTTAGGAGAAATTGAAGAGATGCCTTTTTCTGACTCAGTTTTTGATGTCGTTATCAGTAATTGTGTATTAAACCTTATACCGGACAAGAAAACTGCTTTCAGGGAAATTTACAGGGTTTTGAAACCGGGTGGCAATTTTTGTATATCTGATGTTGTACTGACCGCTGAATTACCGGAAGGATTGAAAAAAGATGCTGAAATGTATGCAGGTTGTGTTTCCGGAGCAATTATAAAAAGTGATTACCTTAAAATAATTCAGACACAGCGATTCAATTCAATTAAGATTCACAAGCAGAAAGAAATATTAATACCCGATTCAATTCTATGCAGAAATTTGAATAAAAATGAAATAATCAAATTCAAAGAATCAGATGCCAAAATTTTAAGTATTACAGTGACAGCAAAAAAATGACAACCATGGAGAAACAGGTAAAACGAATTGGATTTTTCGCAAAATACCTATCTGTTTGGGTGGCACTGGGAATAATTGCGGGAATAGGTCTTGGCTACCTATTCGGTGACGGGATAGAGGTCATCAGCAGCTTCGAATTTGCCCGGGTAAATATTCCGATAGCTATTCTTATCTGGCTGATGATTTATCCAATGATGCTCCAGGTTGATTTTAGCAGCATCAGACAAATTGGGAGAAGGCCCCGCGGAATTGTGTGGACAGTAATTATCAACTGGGCTGTCAAACCGTTTTCAATGGCGTTTTTTGCCTGGATATTTTTCTCAAAAATTTATTCAGCCTGGATTGATCCGGCCCTTGCCGGCGAATATATAGCCGGAGCTGTCATTCTTGGCGCTGCTCCCTGCACTGCAATGGTTTTTGTATGGAGCTACCTGACCAATGGCGACCCCAATTATACATTGATACAGGTATCAGTTAACGACCTGATTATTCTGGTGGCATTTGTTCCGATCGTAGGTCTGTTACTGGGCATTACAAACATTACTATTCCTTATGACACCCTGATAGCCAGCGTTATCATTTTTGTCCTTGTCCCGCTGATTGCGGGAGTGATTACTCAACACATCCTGATGCATAAACGGGGAGAAGAATGGTTTAAAAATAAATTTCTTCCCCGACTGAAACCGATGAGCATTATTGCTCTTTTGGTAACACTGGTGTTACTGTTTACTTTCCAGGGACAAAATATCCTGCACAGTCCCCTGATTATTCTTCTCGCTGCAGTACCGCTGGTCATTCAAACTTACTTTATCTTTTTTATTGCCTGGTTTGGAGGGAAAAAATTAAAGCTTCCTCACCCTGTTTGTGCTCCGGCAGCCATGATTGGCGCCAGTAACTTTTTTGAACTGGCTGTTGCCGTGGCTATTGCCCTTTTTGGATTACAATCCCCGGCAGCACTCGTAACAGTTGTTGGTGTACTGGTTGAAGTGCCTGTTATGTTATCCCTGGTAACAATGGCGAATAAATGGAAATATTAATCCGGTTATTTGGATAAAGGCTCTTTATTAATCCCGATCACCTGTTCATTTTCCCAGTCGTTTTGCGATAATACTGAAATTGCCGCTAAATATAAGATCAAAACCTATTCGCGTCAACCATTAATATCTATTCATGACTACTCATATTTAATAACCTCAACAGGACAATTTTCAGCAGCTTCTTTGATTCCTTCTTCAAAAGAATTATAATCTGCATTTTCAATAACGCTAGCTTCGTCTTCCATCCGGAAGACCTCCGGACATATTTCTTCACACAGTCCGCAAGCTATACAGCCCTCTTCGATCCATACTTTTGAAATTGACATAACAGATATATTTAATTATTTTTCAAAAACTTAAAAATTATTCTAAACAAATGAAGTCAATCCGACAAATAGCTGACTCATTTGTATTCAATGCCGGTATCTTTTTTTTCATCATCATCTGTCCGGAATTCCTTATTAATATTGCTTAATTATATAGTGAATCCTTTGCTCTTCCGGACTAAAATATAAAATATTTCTTAAAATATAGATAAAGACATTAATATATTTAAAGATTTTTTGTTGTAATGCTTCAAAAAATATATTGTAATCCGGATAAGCTGTCTGAAGTAACTACCGGACTGATAAAAAATTTTTCTATTTATAGTTTTTATGTAGATTTGCCTTAATCATTTTTAAATTTGTTCTCATAAGGGCTTTATAGGATAATAATAACACTTCAACATTATGAAAAAAATAAGAAACACTCTGTTACTATGGACAGTTACGGACAGGATCTTAGCAGCATGACAATTGGAGGTGTTTATGGTTTTATAGAGCCATCTGTTGATGTTGCAAAAAAGCAGGAGAATGGCAAACTTTTGAAATTACCTTTGTAGGACGGCATATAACTCTTGTCCATAACGGTATTGAGGTTATTTCCAACCGGGCTGTGCCCGGAATAACAGGTGGTTCTCTTGACAGTAACGAAGGAAATCCGGGACCAATCATGATTCAAGGTGATCATGGCCCGGTTGAATTCCGCAAGATCGTTATCACGCCGGCAATCAACTGATAGCGGGTAAAAAAAGATCCCATGCAACTGACTGCATTAATAATTTTTTTTAAAATCGGAATTATACTAACTCTTCTAAGCTTCCTTATTTCGATCGGCATTCTGCTGATCCTGTTGTAATATCTTACATTTTCATCTGAATCCAAAAGTCAGCCCGGTCTTTTTTTCCCGATCGGAATGATTCCACTATTTTTTCAACCACATATACGCTTTCAGGTGGATGACAGTTTTGTACAGCTCGTCCTGCAATTAAAGGTGAACGCGGAAAGAGCAACCAGAATTTTTAATACCCCAGCTCTTCCGGAAGGAATATTGGCTTATCAATCATCCATTTCCCGCGTGTAAAGTCAGGAAAGTCTACAGCTCCGCCTCCTTCAGCAATAGATTTTTCCGACAAAGGGCCTATTGCAGCGGTAGTCGCTGCATCATAGACATTGAGAGGAGTATCAACTTTTCTCTTGATAGCCTCCACAAAAGCATTTCTGACAAAGAAATCCTTTCCTCCGTGACCTGCTCCCCTTGACTCCTCCTCATATTTTGTCCATAGCGATGAATCAAATTCTTTTTGGTAAGTATCAAATGGTTCGAAAGATTCATGTGGTGACCTTCCTTCCAGATAGATCCTGTTAGCTTCCAGCTGCCAGAGTCCTTTTGTTCCCTGCACTCTGAAGGCTTTGTTATTGTCTCCGCGGGGAAGAGTAGTATCATGGATAACAAGTACTGTCTCTCCATTGGCTGTCTTCAGCATAACAGTTGTGATGTCTCCCTGATTAAAAACAACATCCAGCTTAGGATTATCCTTTGCACTGCGCTCCTCTATATAATTATGAAGTCCGCGTGCCTTGGAAGACATTGCAGAGAGCGAAATATACCGGTTTCCCCTGCTTATATTAAGGAAATGACCTGCGGAATTTGCTCCGTGATCAGGATATAACAGTCCGTTACGATGGACATAATGATTGGTTCTCCAGGCTGCTTCACCTCTCGTCCCCGGTCCAAAATTCCCGTTATCATCAACCATAACCGGCAGAAGATTATGCTGATATCCGCACTGGACGTGAATCATCTCACCAAAAAGTCCCTGCCTGACCATATTCAGAGCGGCTAAAACATCTCTCTGATAGCTGGTATTGCCCAGCACCATGCAGGGCATACCTGTTGCCTCGGAAGTATTAACCAGATCCCAGCAGCCTTGAACTGTAATTGCAGCAGGAATTTCAACAGCTACATATTTCCCTGCATTCATGCCGGCAATACTCTGCTCCACATGATATTCCCACGGAGTAGCAATTAAAATTCCATCAAGGTCATCACGGGCAGCTAAATTCAGATAATCATCTGCTCCTTTAGTATAGATATCTGCCTTCCCTTTCCCGGCATCCAGCACCATTTTTTGAGCCCTCAGAGCATTTGCTTCGCTAATATCACAAATAGCATTTATCTGCACATAATTTCGAGCCAGCATTCCCCGAAGGTGTCCTGTTCCGCGTGATCCCACACCAATAAAACCAAGCCTCACAACACGATCATCAGAACCTCTTAACAGATTAAAAGACGGATTAACAACGGATAAACCAACACCGGCAGCAGCACTGGTTTTAATAAAATCTTTTCTGTTCATTTTTTATTTAATTTAATAATCATTAATCCCGGTCAATTTATTTTTTAGTATGCATATTATACGTTAAGTCCCTTATATTTAAGAATTTACTTTATAAATTGAATTAAAAATTCATAATCATTTTTATTGTCAGATAAAAGACTGACGGACAGAGCAAACAACCTAAACCGGTATAAAATGTGGCTGTCAATGCACCGTAAGGTACCAGTCTTGCATCAGTAGCAGCCAGTCCTGCGGTAACCCCGCTTGTTGTTCCCATTAGTCCACCAAAAACCAAGGCTGAATGCGGATTGTTCAATCCGATTCTTTTTGCTATTAAAGGAGTTCCGGTTGTAACTACAATTGTTTTGACAACTCCCGCGGCAACACTTATGGCAATCACGTCCGAACTGGCGCCAATTGCTGACCCGGTAACAGGTCCGACAATATAAGTACAAGCTCCGGCACCAATCGTGGTAATGCTTTCAGCATCGGTATATCCCATTATAAGCGCCACTGATGCTCCAAAAATAAATGATATTGTTACACCGGCAATCAGGGATACTAAACCAGCCGGACCTGCTCGTTTTATATGATAAAGATCAGCTCCAATAGCCGTTGCCACCACCGCAAAATCCCTCAACATAGCACCTCCCAGAAGAGCCAGTCCGGCAAATAGCGGCAGATCGGCTAATCCTTTATTATTGCCGAGCAAGGCAAGGACTAATCCAATAATAATCGCAATAGCTACCCCCGGAATTTTTTTCCGGGTTAAATTTTTTGATATCCAGTATGAGACAAGCATTATGACACCAACAAAAAGAAAGGCAAATACCAGTCCGTTTGCGTCTATAATATTTTTAAGATTTTCCATAAGTTACTCTCCGGTATTTTGTTTTTGCCCGACCTTTGAGATCAAAGGGACTAAAAGAAAGCATGCCACAGTAGCACTTATACCGGCAAAAATTGCGATCCAGCCTCCTGAAATTGCAGCTTTTACATTAAGGGTTGCTGACATGGCAACAATAATTGGAATATACATTGATGTCCAGAAAAGTATCCCCTCACCTGTCTCCTGAACAAGCAAACCTTTTTTTCTCATCCATGTTGTCAGCAGCATAAGCAGAAGCATTGCAAATCCGACACCTCCGATGTCTCCGTCAATTCCGATAACTTCACCTAAAATATTTCCAATCAGTTTTCCCGTCAGAAAACAACCCGCCAGCAGGGCCACTCCGTATATTTTCATAATTATTAGTCAGATGTAAATATTTTCTTCAATTCATTTTTAGTGACTTTACCCAAAACATTTCTGGGCAAATCGTTCTGAAAAATATATCGCCTGGGAATTTTATATCCCGGCAGCTTATTCTTAAGCCATATCGTAAGTTCTTCCAAATCAATTTTATCATTTCCTGTCACAAGACTGGCAGCAATTATTTCACCCCATTCCAAATCAGGAATACCAACTACTGCACAATCTTTAATCGCGGAATGAGTTCGCAAAACCTCTTCAATCTCTATAGCTGAAATTTTATACCCCCCTGATTTGATGATATCTACCGAATTTCTTCCTAATATTTTATAGCTGCCATTTTCGAAAACAGCAATATCGCCTGATTTAAACCAGCCATCGGGTGTAAATGAATCTGCCGTCTCTTTTGGTCTGTTCCAGTATTCCAGAAAAACATTAGGGCCTTTTATCTGAATTTCACCTGGATTTCCCTCTGTAACAACATTATTGTTTTCATCAGTCAGTCCTATTTCCACTTCCGGCAATGGTTGCCCGATAAATCCGGGTTTACGCTCTCCTTTGTAAGGATTGCTTATGGCCATTCCTATTTCTGTCATCCCGTAACGTTCCAGTAAAAAATGCCCGCTGATTTGTTTCCACTCTTCAAAAACACTCACAGGCAGGGCAGCCGAACCGGAAACCATGAGACTGAAACCTTTCATGCTTTCCGAGACCTTCTCCTTTTCAATCTCAGGAAGCTGTTTCCAGTGTGCAATCAGTTTGAAATATATGGTTGGAACTGCCATAAAAACATTTACTTTCTTTTTGTTGAAAATGTTAAAAACCTCACCGGCATTAAACTTTGGAAGAAATTCACAACAAGCCCCGCTCCATAATGCACAACTCAAAACATTAATTATTCCATGAACATGATGCAAAGGAAGTACATTCAAAATGTGATCGTCCTTTTCCCATTCCCAGGCTGTTGTCAGGCTTGTAATTTGCTTTTCGATGTTAAAATGTGTTGTAACAACTCCTTTTGGCGATCCGGTAGTACCACTGGTATATAATATCAACGCCCGCCGCTCAGGAGCAATATCAGGCAAGCTTCCTTCCTGCCGGGAAAACTCATCTGAACATATAAAACATTCTTTGGGAATATTTGCAAGCCGGGAAATCAGTGGTTCAAATTCTTTGGAAAAAATAACAGAAGAAGCTTTTGTGTCGTCAATAACGTATTGCATGGATTCGAGCGGATGTTTTTCACAAAGAGGAACAGCAATTCCGCCGGCCCTCCATATTCCCCACTGAACGGAGACATAATCAAATCCGCCGGGTACCAAAAAAGCAATTCTTGCTTCATCCAAATCTATCTTCCCTTCTAATAGCCTGACAGCAATATTTTCAGATGCTTCAAGAAGCTGCCGGTATGTATAACTTTCCCCTTTACTTTTTACTGCCACTCTGTCCTGAAAATGACTGGCACGTGCAATTAGTTCAATCATACTGAATTCAGTTTTTAAGCTTTAAATGTAATAAACAAATTGTATTATGAAACGAGCATGATAAATAAAAACACAAACGAAAATGATTAAAATTCATGCGAGTTCCATCGAATACCATATGAAGTAAACAATTTTAATGAGATGAAATACCTTATAAACAATAAACATTAATATATAAAAACATTCCCTATCCGTATAAACCGTATTCTCCCTTAAAATAGTTATAAATACCTTTAAACGGTTAACTTTATTTAAAGCCCTGATAATAATATTTTCCCAAAAAGTAAAATCAGCAAAGAAGCACAAATAAATTTGTTCAACTCTGGAAACAAATCAGGTCAGGTCATCTGAATACCATCTTATTTGCTGAGATAAATGCATTATAATTACCAGAATAACAAATAGTCCGATGCTTCCTGCCAGCAACGCGTAATCCTGCAACTGCAAAATAGTAAAGATGAAAAGATACAAGCCGATTTGCAAAAAAGCTACCCGGACTGCCATGCGCATATTACCCAGAATTTTATAAGAATACCACGAAATCAGCAAAGTGACTGCTATTGATGAAATCACATATGCCTGATTAAATCCGGTTTGTTCTCCTATGGAAGTCAGCAGAACATAAAAGATCAGCAACGCAAAAGCCACCTGGGAGTATTGAAACGGATGGATCCTGACTTTGCTTTTTATTTCGATAAAAATGAAGACAATAAAGTTAAGAGCAATAAACAGGATGGCATATTTTGCAGATCGCATAGATTTCTGATAATGATCAACCGGAATAAGCAGTTCAACCCCCAATACAGACTCATCTGTCTTAAATTTGCTGTCTGTCCACTCCTGAGGAAAATTCCGATTCAGATAGGTAACCTGCCATTCAGCCGTGAAGCCCTCTTTGTTAACCTGGCGATCTGCCGGAAGAAATCGGCCCGTAAAGCCCGGATGTGCCCAAAAAGAACTGAATTTAACTTCTGATGTTTTACCAAGCGCCTCAACCGACAGGTCTTCTGATCCGTTCAATATCAATTCCGTTTCAAAATTAATAGCCTGTTGCATATCGGGAAAACTGACTTTTACCGTCATCCCCGACTTGAACAGGTCGGCATCGGCAACACCCGGTTCAACTTTATAACTCCTTTCATTAACAACCAGTTCGGGCATATTTTTTATACCACGCATATCAGAAATCCCTATGGTAAAATATGCATTACTCCGGTTATAGCGGGCATTTGGATTCTCCAACTTTGTAAAATCAGGCTGATCAAACGAACCCTTTAATTTGAGCTTTGCCTGGTAAACCACTGTCTTGTAAATTCCACGTTTCCTGATTTCAGGATATAAGACCCCTTCAACTTTTAAAGCTGCCGGAAGAAAATGCGCCACGCCCTATTGTTCATTGATTACCTGGTTGTTTTTACCGGTGACTGTCACCGAATACGGCACATTTAAAACCGGACCGGAAACTACCTGCCTCGCTCCCCATTGAAGGTAAAGTTCCTTCTTTACCTCTTCACTAAGGGCAATTCTGCCGTTAATTATGTCCTGAATTAAAAACGACGGGATAAGCAGTAAGATGGCTAATATTGAAACGACGACCATCTTAACACTGTAACTGTTCATAAATTGTTGAATGACTTTTGCTTTCATTTTTATAAATTTAAAAGTACTTTGAATTTCAAAGTTAATTATTAAAAAAATTATTGATTATTTATAAGTTCTTCGAGTGCTTCCAAATGTTTTTTAAACAGATCCTTCCCCCGTTCAGTGGCCTTGTAAGTTGTTCGTGGTTTCCTGCCGATAAACTGCTTCGAAACGACAATAATTTTCTCTCTTTCCAATGCTCTCAAATGGCTGGCCAGATTTCCGTCAGTGAGTTCAAGCAGCTCTTTCAGGGTATTGAAATCTAGCTTATCGTTCACAATTAGTGCCGACATGATCCCGAGCCTGATACGGCTTTCAAATACTTTCTGAAGTTTTGAAATAGGATTTTTCACGAGAAATTCTTTATTATTTGACTACTAAATATTTTTACTATTGTCCAGATATAAAAATTATTCATATTAAATACTATCATATATATTATCTATTTATATATTCTGTCTCAATATCCGGTCTTAGTTTCCGGAAAATAGCAACTAATTGACTCTCTTACTCCCCAACCCGGATTACCGGGTACCTCCTTTAAAACTGTTCATAATATCATCTCTCATAACGGTAATACATTACTGTGCCGTAAATTATATGCATCAAACCAAAACCCGTGGTCCATAAAAACAGACCGTATTTTGTAAAGACACCGGCAAGAATACCCAGGATAATTTCAGTCAGCCCAAGGTAATGTATTTCGCCAAAAGTAAACTTCCCCGCATTTACAAGCGATAAGCCATAAAATATGAGCATGGCAGAAGCAATCAGCTCCGGAATGTTCTGAAATGCAAGAATCAAAATAAAAATACCGCCTGAAACCAACGGAATCATTAAATGTATCAACAATCGCCGGGTTGAGCTGGTCCATAACCGCTCACCGGCCTTCCTTGATTTCCTTAAGGAGAAATAAACAGCCCCAAACAGAGCAAGGACCAAAACTAAAAATGCATCCAGGACAAGATAAAATTTTATGCCTGATAGTGATGAACCTGTCCCTTTTCCAATACATTCATCATAGAGTACATGTCCGGAATCCATAATAAAAAACCAGGCTATGGCTGCTCCTGCCATGGCACATATACCTGCAAAAATACCTGATAAGCCACTTAACGACAAAAACCTGGACGATCGCTCCATTATTTCACGGATAGCCCTGATATCTTCATTTGGAATTGATGCTTTTGTTTTCATTTAAAAGTACTTTGAAACACAAAGTTAAAAATAAAGATTGAACTTTTTTACTAAACCTGAATTTTTTTTACGAATCCTGATTTTCCTTAAATACCTGCAATTAAATTTTATATTACCAGCCTGAGGAGTCTCCAAAATCCTTTTAACCCAAAAATCAAAAATATTTCCCCGGGAATGAACAAAACTTCTTGCTTTTCAGTTAAATAAAAAAAATATACTCGAAATGAAACGAGCATGAATTTTTTTAAACAAAAATTTTTACAAAAGTAAAAGTTTAAAAAAATTTATGTGAGAACGAAGTGGTTCCATATGTTCTCAAATTTTTAATTTACTTATTTTTAATAAATTATAAAATTTTAAAGAGATGAAAGAAATAAGAAAAGAAGACATTAAGCAGGAAGTTTTCGATCTCTATGACGATTATGCACATAACAGAATCGACAGGAGACAATTTGTTGAAAGATTATCAGCATACGCGGTAGGTGGAATTACAATTTCATCACTGATGGGATTTATTATGCCAAATTACCAGGATAAAATTCAGGTAAAAGCAGTTGATCCGCGACTTAAGTCGGAATTTACAGAATACAACTCGCCTGAAGGAGGTAGTAAAATCAGAGGATTGCTTTCAAGGCCGGTGAATAACAATAAAAAATTACCGGGAATAATTGTTGTCCACGAGAACCGAGGATTAAATCCGCATATCGAAGATGTTGGCCGCCGGGCAGCTCTGAAAGGATTTATATCTTTATCACCGGATGCCCTTACTCCTCTTGGAGGATATCCGGGCAATGACGATGACGGAAGGGCTATGCAAAGCAAGCGGGACCGGATGGAGATGCTGGAAGACTTTATTGCTGCTTTTGAGTTCCTGAAATCACATCCGGAATGCAATGGTAATGTTGGTGTAGTGGGATTTTGCTTTGGTGGCTGGATTGCCAATATGATGGCAGTTCGAATTCCTGATCTGAAGGCCTCGGTTCCCTTTTACGGTGGTCAGCCTGATGAAGCAGATGTACCTTCAATAAAGGCTCCGCTTTTACTTCATTTCGCAGGGCTTGATGAACGGGTTAATGCGGGATGGCCTGCCTATGAAGCGGCATTAAAAAAGCATAATAAAAATTACCAGGCATATATTTACCCCGGTGTAAACCATGGTTTCCATAATGATACAACTCCCCGCTACGATGAAGGTGCAGCTAAACTGGCCTGGCAAAGAACAGTTGAATTCTTTAAAAAGAATTTATAATTTTTCTTTAATTCCCGGCAATAATTCCAACAAGCAGTTCAATATTTGACAGCCTGGAATTCAACAGATTATTTGCTTCCTTCAACTTGATGTTTTCAGTTTTTACCTGATCAATAATTTTAAATTACTTCGGTATCTAATCCTTTTTTTAATACATTTGAATTCTGCTAAAAAATTAAATTATGAAGATCGTATCACTCGATAAGGTAGAAAAGAAAAAAGTTTCAATGGAAGGTGCTGCCGGTGTCTGGAAACAGCTTCCCCTTGGCAGTCATGACGGCGCCCCGGTTTATTCACTGAGGGTTTTCACCGTTGAACCCGGAGGACATACTCCTTACCATAATCACCCTTATGAACATATGAACTACATTATAGAAGGTGAGGGAGCACTTGTTAACGAAAAAGGGGAAGAGATTGCTGTCAAGGCAGGTGACTTTGCACTGGTTGACCCTGATGAAAAGCATCAGTACCGAAACAAGGGGAACAAACCATTCATAATTATCTGCGGTGTTCCTAAAGAGTTTGAATAACTGCACCTGACTCTATTATTAAAATCCCGGTTAAAAAACATTCATGTTAAATTTGCAGAAAATCAGGACCAAAAAAGATTTTCACTTTCCCGGGTGGATTAATTCTATATTTCCAAAATACAAATTATTATTCCTGGCTTTCACCGGATTTATAATTTGTAGTTCAACCTTTGCACAAAGCAGACAGTCGGCGCACTCTGTTAAGACTGATGAAAGGATCACAATAGATGGCGTTCTTGATGAAAGGGATTGGAAACGGGTTGAGACAATCACTAACTTCGTGCAGTTTGCTCCAAATACAGGCAGTACGGCAACAAGGCAGACAGAAGTCAGAGTTCTTTTTGGCAAGGATGATCTCTACATCGGAGTCAATTTATTTGACAATCCTGATGATCTTAAAAGGACCCTGGGGCGCAGGGATGAGTATAATCATGCTGACTGGTTTTTCATATCCATCGACTCATATTTCAACAAAAGAAGTGCTTATACTTTCGGAATAAATATTGCCGGTGTTCAACTGGATGGTCAGTTAAACAAGACTTTAGCTGAGGATGGGACCCTGTTGTCAGGTGTTGATATGTCGTGGAATGCTGTCTGGTTCTCTTCAGTAAAAATAACTGATGAGGGATGGCTGGCCGAAATAAGGATACCATACAGCATGCTAAGATTTTCAAAAACTGAAAATCAAACCTGGGGTATCCATTTCACACGGCGTACAGCACGCCTTGGCGAAATATCAGAATGGCCTTTTATCCCTCTATCAGAAAGATCTAATTTAGTGGCGCAATTCGGGCACCTGACGAACATCAAAAATATGGATCCCAAACGTGAATTTCAAATACGACCTTATATACTATCTCAACTGCAATCAAAGGAGGATATGATTAATCCCGGCAACCCGGAATATAACAGCAACTTTGATATCGGAGGAGATATTAAACTGGGACTTGGTCCCAATGTAATGCTTGATGCAACAATTAATCCGGATTTTGGACAGGTTGAATCTGATCCTGCTGTTTTAAATCTTACTGCATTTGAAACCCGTCTGGATGAAAACCGCCCCTTTTTCCTTGAAGGTGCTGATATTTATAAATTCGGCATCGGTCAAAGCCAGCTATTTCATTCGCGCCGTATTGGAACAAAATCGCCAATCCTGGGAGCAACTAAAATATCGGGACGTTCGCCCGGGGGACTTTCATTTGGTGTACTTGGTGCTACTACAGGTAAAAACCTGGACTCTCCAAATTTTTACGGAGTTGGCCGCCTCAGACAGCAAATCGGTCACTACTCCTCAGCAGGAGCGGTATTAACTAATTATTATAGTCCTGAGTATTACGAAGGGAGGCACACTTCCACGGGTGGCATAGACTGGGATTTTCGTTTTAATAATAACAATTATGGTTTTGAAGGTATTACTGCTTTTGCCAGCAGAAACTCATTAATCCCTGAACGCACAGATGAAAAAGGTTATATGTGGGGATTAGTATTAAGAAAACGACAGGGATCGTTCACCGGTCATCTGACATTTCTGGGATTTTCCGAAGATTATAATCCAAATGACCTGGGTTGGACAACCAATGAAAGAGACTTTCGGAATATCTGGATCAATACAACATATATCGTTAACGACGGCAAGGCTTTCGGTACGTTTCAGCGGGCCAGTATTAACACTTATAATACCCAGCGGGTCTCCTATGTTGACTGGATCAATACAGGCGACAGAAACAGGATAGGAGTTGAACTTGTAACTAAAAAATTTCAGACGATAAGATTTAACGGTATGTTTGAAGACATGTTCGGTGGTTACGACCTGTTTGAAACGAGGGGACTTGGCAACTGGGCCCGGCCCTCCGGTATAACACTGACAGGAGAGTATGTCTCAGACTCCCGGCGTAACAGGAATTTCAGTCAGAAAGGAGTATTGGCAATCCTGGGAAACGGAGGACGCAAGTATACACTTGAATCAAATAACAGAATAGATTTGGGTACAGCGTTTTCCTTTTCAGGGATTCTTAAATTTAACCTCGAAAGAGGAGTTCTCGCATGGATGTCAAACGAATCATTTTTAATTGGTGAAAATGGTACCCGGGCAATCGGTAAAAATTCTCTCGGACCGGACTTCCAGCCTCCTGCCGACTATGTTGAATTTGACGATATGGGACTATTGGAATCTGCCTTAAACGAAATTGAACCTCAATCACCGGGTTTGTATTATGCTCCTGTTTTTGGTGAACGGGATACCCGTTCAGTCGATCTCACAATAAGGAGTTCAGTTACTTTTACTAAAAACTTGTCATTCCAGATATATAACCAGTTATTCCTGGCAAAAGGTAAATATGAGAATTATCAGATCCTGCAAAACCCCGACAAACTTGCCTCATTTTATTCATATCCTAAAATGGCTGATTTTGCGTTAAACAGTTATCAGGTAAATATGGTGCTTAGATGGGAATATAGTGCAGGGTCAACATTGTTCATGATATGGACTCATGGCAGGAATGAAAAAGACCTGATTAATCCTCTTGCACCCCGCGAACCATCTCCTTACCACAGATCACTTGATGACCAAATTGTTAATACATTTAATATTTTCCCACAAAACGCGCTGATCCTGAAACTTGACTATACATTCCTGAACTAGTCTCATTTCTATTAAATCGTCTTTGATAAGATATTCTTTGCATCATTTCCTCATTTACTGCTTATTAAAAAAACAAATTCCGTGATTGTTGTTTCAAAATCCTATTTTGACCAAAACATCAGAAAAGATCAACTTCTTTCCCTTCCCGGTGAAACATTTTAGCTGAAAATCAGTACAATCTGCACAGAAACATACACCTTGTAAAACAGATATAAAGAGTATTAATCAATTAAAATCAAGAAGCCATGCCAGCAAATAAATTAAAGGAATTCCTTGACAAAAACAATGTCAAATATGTAACAATTAAGCACTCACGTGGTTATACCGCTCAGGAGGTTGCTTCCTCTGTCCATGTGTCAGGTAAAGAGTTTGCCAAAACCATCATCATAAAAATAGGTGAACAGATGGCTATGGCTGTTTTACCGGCTTCATACCAGATTGATTTTAAACAGCTTAACGAGACATTAGGTACACAAAATGTGACATTGGCCACTGAAACGGAATTCATGAACCATTTCCCGGATTGTGAGGTGGGAGCAATGCCTCCCTTTGGTCATCTGTATGACATGGAAGTATATGTTGCAGAGGTTCTTAGAAAAGATAAGGAGATTACTTTCAATGCCGGAACACACAACGAGCTGATACGAATGTCATATGAAGATTATGAGCGTCTGGCTGAACCGAAAATTCTTAAATTTTCCTGGAAAACGGTCTCCTTTCCCAAAGATCCATCTGAGAGGTGGAAAGAAGATTTATAATTTTCTCCCGGAACTATTCGCCTTCATCTCAGTTGCCACGTTAAGATTATGATTGATCTTGCGCAGCAATTTTGGGTTAGATAAACTTTGCATTTCCTGAAGCAACTTGATAGCCTGATCGTACTGACCGGTTAAAATCAATGAATTGGTCTCTTTGAAAACCTTTCCGGTATAAAGTTCCCTTTGTCTATATGTCTCTTCCGAAGGATAGAACAACCCGATATACTCCATTCCGGTGTCATGGGCAAGAATTCTGATTTTTTCCCTTGCATTGTCAAGATTTGGAACTATAGTAATCAATGCAATTATTGTCGGTCTGGATGAATAATATATAGATCTTTCAAGAAGAGTCCTTTCAATAATCTCCCCTGAAGCATCGTAAAGAGTGACATAATAATTGTTGAAAAGATAAAAATCTTTTGTTTTAGACACAGAACCATCTGCCGGATCTTCTTCCCTGATCACCTCCCAGTCAAAATATAAACGCAGACTGTCGAGACTCAGAAGGAAATCTGCCCTATGTTCCCTGCATAAAGATGATATTTCATTTTTTGAAACTTCACTTTCAAAAACCTCACTTGCTGTATGTCTGATCCGATTTGTGTCAGTCGTGAAAACGACCATTGAATTCTCACTGGAGGTCTCATTCACTAATGCTTTACCAAACTCCTCAATGCCGATCCTGTAAGCCTCCTCATGCTTATCTTTTATACCTGAATTTTCTCTATAGTCAAACTGGTTGCTAAAAACAATCCTTGCCGGCTTTTTTTCAAGTTCCAGTTCAGGCGGAACAGTCCGGGTGAGAAAAACCGGGGTTGTACAACTACTGAAAACCAGTAAAAATGATATCAGTAATAATAAATTCTTCATCTTATTATAACTTTGGTCAACAGATAACATTCACATATCTTAAATTTATCTTTTAATGAGAAATTGTCTCAATGATCCCAACTGCATGAATCATCAAAAAAATGATAAAAAATTCTGAAAACCTGATGCAATTTATGACTGTTTATCGGTTTTTTAATGAATTCAACCGGTAAAAAAACATAAAAAAGCACAATCCGGGTGGACTGTGCCTAATCTCACTAAGTTATTCTAATTAAAGAATCAACGTAACAATATTGGAACAGGTGGTTCCGTCTGTTTGGCAAACCTGGAAGGTGAATGTTCCGCTGGATCTTTGAAAATTAAATGTTTCGTATCCGTCATTTCCAATAGTAGCGTAATCTGAATCATTAACCTTTACAATGACAGAGGTTCCGACAGCACCACTCCACGACAGATCAACAAATCTTATACCTCTCTCTTTTCTCAGTAATGCTGTAAGAATAATGTCACTTCCGGTAATTGCCTGCAGGGTGAAATTGACAATCGTATCGCCAGTGACAGAAATACCTTGAGTTGATGAATTAAATCCATCAGCAGAGGCCCTGATGTCGTATACACCCGGTGTAACTTCGCTAATGGAGTAACTTCCATCCGGATCTGTATTATCTGAAAGATTGCCATCCACAATTTCTACTAATGCAGATCCGATAGGAGTTCCTGCTTCATCTTTAACAACACCTAATAGAGTATATGTAGTAGTAGTGACAGGTTCCAGACTGAAATTCTTCGTTGTCACAGTATTTGCTGATACCGTAACATCTGAGGCTGACTCAGAGTTATAACCTGTTGCTAAGGCAGTTACAGTATAAGTCCCCACAGGTACATTGTCAAGTGAATATTTTCCGTCATCTCCTGTAGTTGAAGTGAAACCAGAGTTAGGAATTGAAACTGTTGTTCCTTTAATCGGAGTGGTAGTCCCTAAGATATAAACTGTACCCCGGATGCTTCCGGTAAGAGTGGTCGGACCTCCGACTACTCCGATTGAATCACGCTTACCGTCAGGATCATTTATAACAGCTCCATCTGCCTTCGGATCCCCCCAAAGCAGTATACCTGCCATATGGGGTGCAGCCATGGAAGTACCGCTTCCAGTGGCATAACTGCCGCCTTTATAACATGATAAAATATCAACTCCGGGTTCACAGTAGTCAACCGGAGGATTACCATAGTTTGAAAAACTGGCCCATAAATCGCCTTCTCCCATTGCTGAAATGGTATAGATGTTGGCATGGTTTGCCCTCGCAGGGGAATGATAATTGGCATCATCCGATTCATTGCCGGCTGCAAGGGCAAATTTAATACCATTACCATCGGCACCATTACCTGCAGCGGCAATAACTGCATCATCAAGGGCTTGTGAAACTGGTCCGCCAAGACTCATGTTGGCAACATCTCCCGCAGAAGCGTTTCCGGCTAAATAATCTATGCCTTTTATTACATTATCATAACTTCCGCTGCCTCTGCGGTCCAGCACTTTTACTGCTACCAGTTGAGCACCGGCGGCTACTCCTACGACACCAATGCCATTATCTATAGCTGCAACAGTTCCGGCAACATGTGAACCATGGCCATTATCGTCATCGGCAGAATATGTCCTTGGAACATAAGTTTTACTTAACCCTGTATTCACATTCAGATCGGGGTGGTCCAGGTCAATTCCTGTGTCAATTATCCAGGCTTTTTGTGTCCCGGAAAATACCGCTCCCCCTTTTACACGAGTAATGCCCCAGGGTATAGATTGCGCAGCAGCCTGAACATCGCCGTCACCCGGCCTCGCTTTAGGATCAATCATTGTGACAACCTGGTTCTCCTCTATGTACTTAACAGAAGGATCATCCTGTAATTTTTTTAACTGTCCGGGTGGTATCATTATAGAAAATCCCTGCAGGGCAGCCCCGTAAACATGATTGATCTCACCATCAACAACTCCTGCACGCTTTGTAATTCTTTCGGCAGCTCTCCTTACAGCCTGCTCCCTCATCTCATAGCCTTTCAGGTTTTCAAGTGCTGTATTCAGTTCGCCATCGTTAAGCACGACAATGTAAGTTATCCTGCTACCGGCCGACTTCAACTCAATATCACCGGTAGTTTGTTCTTCTACCAGTGGTTCGCTGCATGTAAAAAATATAACGCTCAGCAACGAAATAGCGAAAAGTTTAAAAATTAATTTTTTCATTACCGGAAAATTAATATGGGTTTCAGGTATACAATTTCCGAAAAATTTTGAAATAAACAGTGATTTTTAGGCGCAATAAAGTTTTTTAATTAAATTTCGAATAATTTATTTAAGGAATCACAAGGTGTAATCAATTTAAATACTTTATATAGAGTTATTTATTTAAAATGTTAATATATACCAAGGAATAATCATTAATTTAATCAATCATGGCAAAATCTATTTTCTCAAGACGGGAGTTTATCAGGAAAAACTCACTTACAGGATTAGGAGCATTTGTGGCAATGAATTCTGTTCCGTCGGTTTTTTCAAATTTTACCAAAGATGCATCAGTTCCGGCAATACTTGGCGGTTCACCTGTCAGGACAAAATCATGGCCCAAATGGCCGGTATGGGACACGGCAACAGATGAAAAGCAGGTAATTGAGGTACTCCGGAAAGGTGTTTGGTGCCGTGCAGGAGTCAAACAGAGTGTTGTGAGCGAATTTGAAGAAAAGTGGGCTAGCGCTCTTGGAGCTAAACGTTGTCTTGCCCTGGTCAATGGCACAAATGCCCTCATTGTTGCACTCAGGATGCTGAATATTGGAGGAGGGGACGAAGTGATAGTAACGCCTTATACTTTTATTGCTACAATCTCAGCTATACTGGAGGTAGGGGCTATGCCGGTATTCGCAGACGTGGATCCTGAAACTTTCCAGATAAATCCGGCAAATATTGAAAAAAAGATAACCTCACAAACACGCGCTCTTTTGCCGGTTCATATTCTTGGATTACCTGCTGACATGATTAGTATTATGCAAATCGCCCGAAAACACAACCTTATTGTTGTTGAAGATGCATGCCAGGGCTGGTTTGCTGAAATAAATCATCAGAAAGTGGGGACATTCGGTAATGCCGGGTGCTTCAGTTTCCAAAATTCAAAACATCTGGCAATTGGTGAGGGCGGAGCTATTATCAGTAACGATGATGAGTTAATGGACAGATGCCACTCTTATCATAACTGTGGCCGCGCTTACGGTCAGATGTCAGATCCTGTAGGCGGACAATATATTATCAGGGGAAATAACCTGAGAATGACTGAATATCAGGCAGCTATAGGCCTGGCCCAGCTTAAGAGACTGGATGAACATACAACTATCAGAAACAGAAATGCCGGATATCTTAAATCCAAAATATCATCAATCCCCGGTATCAGTCCGTATAAACTGTATGACAGTGTCACCAGGGCATCTTTTCACCTGTTCCCATTCAGGTACAATAAAGATGAATTCAACGGACTGCCAAGGGATCAGTTTTTCAGAGCACTGCGTGCAGAGGGAGTACCGGCATCAGGAGGTTATACAGGTCTCTTGTTTTCTATGCCTTATCTGAACGATGCATTTCAGTCAAAGAACTATCAAAAAATGTATCCCAAAAAGATGCTCGACTTTAACAAATTTGTTGAGAAAAATTATTGTCCCGAGAGTGAACAGCTGAGTAATGTTACAGGCGTCTGGTTATCCCAGAGCATGTTACTTGGAACACAATCTGATATGGATGATATTTACAAAGCAATAGAAAAGGTACATGCTAATTCAGCAAAAATTGCATCGAGCCTTTGATCAGGTAATATATTACCCCGGATTAAGCCGGGGGAGCACTTATATGAATATAATCGCACTTTGGAGTAATTACAGAGCCATGCCGGTATTAGCCGTATAAATTATAATAATGTATCTTTATAAACTGAGTTATCAGTAACCACAATTAAATTGTCAGTAACGTGATCTCACAAAAAGAACAATTTGAGAAAGCCTCAGGGGTAATGCCCGGAGGTGTCAATTCATCCACCAGGTTCAACAAAGCTATAATGATGCCCTTTTATGTTTCTGACGGAAAGGGGAGCAAAGTCAGGGGAGTTGACGGGAAGGAGTATATTGACATGTGCTGCGCCCACGGAGCAGGGTTATTGGGTAACGCTCATCCGGCAATAGATGAAGCATTAAAAAAGGCCGCAGAGCTTGGATATGTAAATGCTTTTGAAACCGTATGGCATGAGCAGCTTGCTTCCCTGATAACAGAAACCGTAGCTTGTGCTGACAAGGTCAGATTTTGCTCTTCAGGATCTGAAGCTACTATGCATTTAATAAGAGCCTGCAGGGGTTTTACCGGTAAAAATAAAATTCTGAGGGTTGAAGGCCATTTCCACGGTTACCACGAATTGATATATATTGGTGGCCACCCCCCTCTTTCAGCATTTCATAGCAACCGGATTAAACCTTATATCGAATCAGCCGGTATACCTGAGGAGTTTTCCAGACTTATAATTCCTTTGCCATTTAATGATGAAGAGGCCCTCGAGGAGGCTGTGGAGAAGAATAGGGATGAAACCGCTCTGCTTATCCTTGAACCTGTCAACTTCAACTGCGCGGGAATCCGGGCAAGTGACAGCTATCTGAAGCTGGCCCGGAAATTAACTGCCGAAAATAATATAGTCCTCTTTTTTGATGAAATACAATCGGCATATAAAAAATCGTTTGGCGCAGCGCAAAATGAACTTGGAATCGTGCCTGATGTAACTACCATAGGGAAATCGATAGGAGGAGGACTTCCTCTCTCAGCCTTTTGCGGTAAAAAAGAGATAATGGATTGCTTTTCACCGGTAGGGAATGTTCAGCATAGCGGAACTTTCAATGCACATCTTATACCGGTTTTAGCCGGACTTGCATTTATGCAGGAAGCATCAAAACCATATTTCTATAAGAAGCTGAAGTCTCTTGAAGATCAGTTTCACGATGGATTAAATAAAATCATTGCAGACAATGACCTTAATATGGTAGTCCCGAATTATGGGGCAAGGTTTAACATTTTACTTGGAAGAAGATACCCGGCAAATAATTATGAGGAGACTTTTTGCCATAATAACAAAGTATTTCTCAATATTCTTAAAGATTGTTTTGAAAGAGGCGTATATTTCCACGATTATGGAGGAGGACCTTCTCACCACGGATATTCTGTTCAGCACACGCAAAATGACATAGATACGGTTTTGAATGTCCTCGAAGAAGCTCTGATTAATAACAGAATGAATTTCTCAGATTAATGGTATTATTGGATAACCACTAATAAATTAGCCGGAATAAAATTTACCGGCTCACCTTTTCAGGTCCTTTTTTCTTTTGCGAAACCAGTCGCATGGTTATAAAAATCACAGACCATAAACCTAATACAAAAGCCAGCCAGCCAAATGAGGCAGATACCTGTTCGCAACCTTTCATAAAAGTCTCAAATTCCGAGGCAAGTAAATATTCATAGTGACCTTCACAGTCAGTGAAGGATACAGACATCGCCCCAAGAAGTCCGCCCAGAATAACAGTTGTTTTAAAAGAGCCGTTCCAAATGCCTGGCAATGAAGTAATCTTTTTCAGGGTGGCTTTAACGGGTCTGAGGTATAAAATGATCAAAATGCCGGTAATTATGGCAATAGCTAATCCTGAAAAATAGACGATTCCTATATGTAACTCAGTCCAGTTATTCATTTATCAGTATATCTTCCAATTAAATGAAAAATAAAAAATGCCAGTGCTAAAATCATCAACGTAACAAAAAGTTTACTTAATGATTCTTCCATCTGCCTGGCGACATCCCAAGAAAGTGTAAGCCAGTTTGAACCTTCCCCGGTATTATAGCCACCTGTTAATGCAGCTCCTACTCCGGCCAAAATAATAATTATTTTAATGAGTTTAATAAAAAACACGGCAATCTCTTTGTCTCTGACCAGATTTTCAATGAAACGTCTAAGTCCTTTATCTGTCAAAATGATCAATAAAACAGTGATTGCAATACAGACTATGAAAGTTGCCAGATAAGCAATGAAAAATGTTGAGTTGTCCATAATTAATTTTTTTTACAGGTAATAGAAAATACTAATCACTTTCCATCATAATATAATGATGTACATGGTGATACAACATACGAAATTATGGCAGATTATGTTCTGAAAACTCAATAAAAAATCAAAATCCCAAAACGTTAATGCTTGAAATAGATGAATCAATCGGAATGGTATCAATGTTCACAGCCTTTCGCATAGCGAGCTCAAACCGTATTTTAGCCAGGGGCAGATGGTGCTGTTTTGTGTCAACCTGGATGCTGAGTTGTGAATGAGTCTGACCAACATTAATTGTTGGCTCATCGGCAAAAAGCTGATTATCTTTAAGATAGCCTTTCATCTCCTCTAATGCTTCATTAGGAACATTAAAAAGTATAATGACTTTATTTTCGGCATTGACGCTTCCATATAGATTTAAAAGAAACATTCTCAGAAGCTGGCTTTTCTGCTGATCTTTTTTTAATGCCGGATTTATGTATATGCCTGTCTGGGAAACCATAATTTCATCAATTATTTTCAGGCCATAATTTTGTATGGCACGGCCCGACTGAGTTATTTCAATGCCTAAATCAGCGCCGCCATTTTTAACCTTTGATTCGGTCTTCCCCCAGGTTTCATATATAATTACACCTTTGTCAATCTTTACAGGAGTTTTATACTTCTGTACGCTAAACTCTTTAAACTCTTCATATCTGCCAATTGCCCTCAACCTTTCCTGTACCCAGTCAAGAGAAAGATAGGGCATTTCCGAGACTACAGTTATTAACTTTTTTGCATTGCATAACTCTCTGAAAAAATCATTAGCATTATCAACTGCTTCTTCAGAGACTATTCCCACAATACGCACATGACCTCTGTTTAACGGAAGTATTTCCTCTATTTCAAGACTGGTATTATACTCCATCTTTAGTTCCAGAATTCTCTCTTTTATCCAGTCCCCGCCGGCAATAGCCACATCTAACTCCCGAATACCCAACTGGGAACCAAATTCCTGAGGTCTCCCGTCCCATCCAAAAAGAAAATTAACCGATTTAAAATCTGTAGGTCCTCCCTCTTCATATCCTCTTGTTTCAAAGCCTGCGTTTTTCAGAAGCTGAATTATATTACCTCCTCTTGAGGCGTTTGCCAGTGAACCGGCAGGCATTCCAATAATGAGATTTTCATTATTCATAATACTCTTTCTAACTTATCTGTATTAGTAATCTTCCTGTAATAGCAAGTGCTGAAAGGCAAACCATCTTCATTTTTGGCATGACAGGCTCCCTTTCCTTCGGGTGTAACCAGATACAAAAGCGAATTTTGTTCGCAATTAATTCTTATCTCTTCAATTCTGAGCAGATCACCCGATGTCAATCCCTTTTTCCAAAGCTCATTGCGACTGCGACTCCAGTATGTGGCATATCCGCTTCGCCTGGTTTCATCAAATGCCTCTTTATTAACAAATGCCAGTATTAGTACCTCTTTTGTAGAAAAATCCTGAGTTACAACCGGAATTAAGTTTTTCCCGCCGGAACCAAAATCGAGAAGTAACTCATTAGTATACTCTTTTGCCATGTCGTCTGATTTTAAGAATGCGAAAATATAAATTACTTTTTTAAATGATGCCAATATTAACAGGTAATTGGTATAGCCTGGTCAATCAGGTACTATTTCCAGACCATTGCTATGGTATCCGGCTCTGCTGCATAAATTAAAATTATTAAACTAAAAATTTACTGCACAAATGATTCATCGTGCTAAATTTTAAATGGCAAATCAGGCCTGTTAGATTTAACAACAATAAATCAAATAAAATGACTTTCATTTCTCTACACACAAGGGATTACAATATTTAATAAATTATTTTTGTGTTAATTTGCATATTCAAATTATAAAGTTTAAAAAATGAAAAAATTTACTTTAATTGTTATAACTGCAGTTCTTTCCTCAGCCGTATTTCCCTCTTCTTTACTCCGGTATCAGGGAAATTTACTTTCGTGACAGATGATGAACTCTCAGAAGCAGGTGCATTTGGTTTAGATCCCGGCAAAAAGGCCAGGGCTGAAATGGGTGCTACAATAAAAAGTGAATTTAAAACCCCGGTTGCAAAAAATGTAAATTTATCTACCTCCCTGATGCTCTTTTCTAACTACTTCCATAAGCCTCAAAATATTGATGTTAATTGGGATGTGGCAATCAATATGAAAATCAATGAATTCTTGTCAGCCAATCTTTTGACCAACCTTATTTATGATCATGATATTTTAATACCGCTTGATGACGAAGGAAATACCGGCAGAAGGGTGCAGTTCAAACAGCTTTTTGGCGTGGGACTTAATTTTAAATTCTGAACCCGGGATTCTTTTCCTCTGATTCATAATTGAGTTAATTTTTAATAAACATTTGATTAAAAAAGCTATATTTGAAATGTATCTTAAATTATAGATAGAAAATACCATAATTGCTGAATAGTATATTTAGGGTCAGATAAAATTAATAATATATCATCAATTAATATCACGAAGATAATTAGAGAAATTATAAAATTCACATTTTGAAACATTTAAATTTAAAATTATGGAAGAACAAATTAATCCGATGCCGAGAATAGGTGAGAAAGCACCTGAGTTCAAAGCAGTAACCACACAGGGGGAAATCAAATTTCCATCCGATTATAAAGGAAGCTGGGTAATACTTTTTAGTCACCCGGCTGATTTTACACCGGTCTGTACCTCCGAGTTTATGACCTTTGCAACCATGGAAAAGGATTTTAACAAAGCAAATTGCAAGTTAGTAGGTCTTTCTGTTGACGGTCTCTACAGCCATATTGCATGGTTGAGAACCATAAAAGAAAAGATTGAGTATAAAGGAATGAAAAATGTCGAGGTGACATTTCCATTAATAGAAGACATTACCATGGAAGTTGCCAAAAAGTATGGAATGATGATGCCGGGTGAAAGTAATACAAAAGCCGTTCGCGCTGTTTTTGTAATCGATCCGAAAGGCATTGTAAGAACTGTACTGTATTACCCTCTCAGCCTGGGTCGCAATTTCGATGAATTATACCGTATCGTAATCGCTTTACAGGCAGCAGATGAATTTAATATTGCCACACCGGCAGACTGGAGGCCGGGAGACGAAGTAATTGTTCCGACAGCAGGATCTTGCGGAGTAGCTAAAGAGAGGATGGAAAACAAAGAGGATATGAATTGCTACGATTGGTTTTTCTGCACAAAGAAAATAGATAAAGAGACCATTCTGAAAAAGATAGTCAAAGAGTAAAAAAACATTATCTCCGCAGACTATCTCAGGGCGATAAGCATATGTAAGGGATTTTAGATTTAAAATCATCATTCCTGCAAATTGCTTATCGCCTTGGTGTGTTATAAATATCTTATTAGCATAATTAAACTATCAAAGATTCACCAGCACCTGGCTCACAGTTTAAAGTTTCTCCGGTAAGAGCAATATATAAAAAACACCTCTGGTCCTAAATTAAAACCAGCAATCTAATTCTTCTTTTTGCAGAAAATGATGCTTATTAACAGTTAATCTGGTAAAAATGACAGGATCGATTACCTATCGTTTCTTAAAAATAAGATTAAGGATCAGCAATATAATTATTGCGCCAATTGCACCGGTCAAAATAGCTCCTATCCAACCGGTTCCAAGATTAACTCCTAACTCTCCCAACAACCAGTAACCAACAAAACCACCAAGAATACCTACTATTAAATTGCCTATCAGTCCCAGACCACTTCCTTTGAAGATCATGCTGCCCAGCCATCCAGCAAGAGCTCCGATAATAAGAGTAACAATAATATTCATGATATTAATATTATAATTAAAAAAATGTGCCGACTTCATCTGTGCCACAATAGTACAATATACACATCTGCGAGTTTTTTATACCGGAAATCCCCATTTTAAATCATACTACAGTCACTAGTCTTTAAATGTACTAATTAATATTTGATTTCTAAATAATTAATTAAAACATATTAATGCAGGTACATTCACAACAATAACTGATGATAATTCATAATGATTACCATTCCTGCAGAATCTTTTACTCCTTCCTCCTTCTTTTAAAAATCTTTTTCAGAATGTAAATCAGAAGAAAAATAACAAGAATAACCATTACTAAAGGAATAATGATTGTTAGCAAAGGAATTCCAACTGCAGCAACATTTTCGCCGGTAGCTACTGCCGGATTTCCAATCCCGCCTGTGGTACCTGTTGAAGCAAGACGCAGTAATGACGTTCCTCCCTGAACAGTAGCTGAGGCACCTCCTCCTATTATTAAAGCCATAATCCATTTTAAAAATCCCTGATCCACAGGAAGTACTGATGCAGCAAGAATGGTTCCCGCTATAATGGCCATTGGCATGGCAATAGTATCAAGCAGATTATCAACAAAAGGGATATAATAAGTAATTATCTCAACAATAGTAGCAACACTTAAACTTGCCAGAGCAAAATTCGATGATAACCAGGCAAAATTTTCGTTCAATGGAATGAAATCAAATCTGGCAGCAATAGCAGTGATCAGCAACGGGAGAAAAACTCTGAATCCGGTACTGGCACTCAACCCTATCCCCAGAGCAACACCTATTATTATCTCTTTTTCCATTACCTGACAAATAATTATGAAACAAGCATGAATTTTTTTTAATCAAGAAATAGACACAGGAGTATGATTAAAAAAATTTATGTGAGTTCTTGAATGTATTATAAATTTTATGCAGATTTTTCTGCAAGCAAAAAATTTTAGAACAGATGAAACATTATCAAATATAGCTATTTGTAATCACTAATTCCGTAATTACCCAATTTATTGAAAATAATTTCTTAACCATGAAGTGTGTTAAAATAAATCATATTAATGATATCAGTAAAAACTATATTAAGTAAATTACTATATTAGAATTCGAAAGCTCGTAAATCCTTATGACAGATGAAACGAGCATGAACTTTTTTAAACAAAAATTTTTATCTCATTAATATTAATAATTTTAAACAGATGAAGACCTATTCCAGAAGAAAATTTGTTGAAGCAGCAATAGCCGGCGGTGCAGGTATAACAGTTTTACAAAGTGTTTCGGTTGCTGAAAATGTGAATGGAGTAATTCCATATATTCCGGAACAGCCTTTAAAACCAGGAGAATCCACTCACAGGTCACATGAAGTACCTATGCAACAAAGTCCTGATAAAGATTTAATCCCGACAGGATTTGAAACAATGCGTCCTATCCGTACAATGCAGAAAATATCTGTTACTGTTGGGCAGAGAGAAGGAGATTTTCAGGGTGACGATGATAAAATTCTTCAGGCAGCAGTTGACTATGTCAGCAATCTTGGAGGAGGTACAGTTAATATTTTACCAGGAACTTATACTATGCGCAACTCCCTTTTCCCCAGAGCAAATATTGTAATAAGAGGTTCCGGAGATAAGACCATTCTTTTTAAAAGTCCCGGTGTAAGCAGCAAAATTATTCGTGAGGCCGATTGGTTTGAGTATTGCGCTCAGGTTGAAAATCCGGAAGGTTTTACAACAGGATGCGGACTAGCTTTAAGCACCGATGATAAGAACCCCCGAAAAGTAAGCCTGTTCACAGTAACTGCCGTGAGGGGAAATGTTCTTTACCTCGATAAACTTACTGAAGAAAACTTCTGGATGATGGATGGTGCAAGAGCCAGTACCCGGTTTTCAATTATTCATGGATGGAAGGTTGATGACGTAATTATCGAAGATCTGCTACTTGATGGAAATATGGCTGAAAATGAACATATAAATGACAATTATGCAGCAGCAGTATTTATGCAGTATTGTAATCGCTGGAATTTTAAAAATGTAACTGCCAGGAATTATAACAGCGATGGTTTCAGCTTCCAGGTATGCGATGATATACATTTCGAAGACTGTAATTCACTCGACAATGCTGATCTTGGATTTCATCCGGGGAGCGGCTCTCAGCGCCCTGTGTTCAAAAGATGTGTGGCAAATGGTAACAGCCAGGGATTCTTCTGGTGCTGGGGAGCATGCGACGGCGTGGCTGAAGATTGCACTGCTTCAGGGAACAGAAGGTACGGTATCAATTTCGGCCATCGTGATACTGATAATATTATCCGGAACTGCACTATAGAAAATAATGGTGAAATCGGAATTCTGTTTCGTAAGGAAGCTAATGAGTATCGCACGGGTGACCGTAACATTATCGAAAACTGTCTGATTCGCGATAACGGCGGTGAAGGTCCCGGACTGGGAATAGATATACAATGGAAAACAAGCGATATAACGATACGAAACTGTAAGTTCGAAAACAGTGGCAGCGGTCCTCAAAAAACAGGCATCCGGATTAGCTCTGAAGCCCAAAGAATAACTCTGGAAAGTAACAACTTTACCGGAAGTGCTGTAAAAGTGGAAAAATCAGACCGGCCCGACAGTTAACCACCTTTACTCTTATAACATAAAAGAATGACATGGATAATGCAGAAGTCTGCGCGATACAGGACTTCTGCATTTTATATTATCTCGATCTTATCTCTCTTCTCATAAAGGAGATATATGAAAACATGAAACACAACAGAGTAAGTGAAATCAGGCCGGTAAGTTGGGGCCAGACAAGCAGCAGGCTCTGCCCAAGAGGAAGAGCACCGGGTATTGCGCCATGCAACTGTTCCATGGTAAGCGGACCAATACTCCTTACTGTAGGAACAAGGAGAGTTGAGGTGACACCGTTGAACAATTCACCCGGCATAATCTGCAAAAGACTGAATTTTATCTTCTGATACAGGTATATAGCAGCCGGTGGAGCAAACTCGGAAGGCTGGAACCCTTTAAGAACTATATCAACAATAAGTGGATAAAATACACTGAAAAACAGCCATACAGCAATTCCGGCCAGGGCAGAAGTTGCAGGCTGTTTGAACCTCACTGAAAATAAAATTGACAGATTCAGCCAAAATGAGACATATACAATACTCAAAAGAGTATAAAAAATTATCCTCATAAACTCTTCGGCAGTCGGTGGAATTCCAATGGCAACCAGACCGGAACCAATTACTAAAAAACTTAAAGTAAAAAACATTCCTCCGACAACAGCAATACCTGCAACAAATTTTGCATTCAATACAAAATCGCGTGGAATTGGCTGAGCCATTAAACGGCTGAGGGTACCTTTGCTTTGCTCTGAATTTATAGCATCAAACCCGAGGCTGATGCCTAAAAGAGGTCCTAAAAAACTTATAAACACAAAAAATGACGGCAGTGTACCGTCAGAAAGAGTAAAAAGATTAAGAAAGAAAAAAGAGTTTTCCTGATTTCCCGCCTGTCCTGAGTCTGAAAGACCGGAAAGGGCAGTATAGAGAGACCCTGCGCATGTAAGAATAATAATACCTAAAAGAATGATAAACCTCCAGCTCCTCAGGTGATCAGTAATCTCCTTATTCACCATCACCCAGAAAGGTTGCAGTGGCGATCCGGCTGACGTAGACTGAATTTCTTTTCTCCGTATAAAATTAAAATTCAAATATTTGGAAATACTAAACTTTTTTACAAGTCCGGAAATATTACTCATAACTTTTACCTCCCTGAAAATATTCATGATAAATATCGTCGAGTCCGTATTCTTTCCTGGTAAGGTAATTCAACCCATAACCCTCATTTACAATAAACCGGGATATCCGGGATGCAATATCATTTTCAGACTCGATATAAAAATAATTATCTTCAAACTTAACTTTCTCAACGCCATCCAATTTTCCAAGCTTTTCACAAATACCATTTAACCGGTCGTAGTCATTATCCTTATCAGCATCACCGGTAAATGCTATCTCTCCTTCAATAGCAAAGAGATGAGATGAAAACAGCTTTTTAGCCAAAGAGTGAATATCCCCTTCAGCTAATAATTTACCATTCACAAATATACCTACACGATCGCAAACCTGCTGAACCTGATAAAGGTTGTGAGACGAAAACAGAACGGTAATACCCTCCTGCCGGCTTAAATGAACAATCAGTTCAAGAAATTCTCTAACTCCCGACGGATCGATTCCCAGAGTTGGTTCATCGAGAATGATAACTTCAGGATTCTTGATGAGGACATCAGCCAGTCCAAGCCTTTGCCTCATCCCTCGTGAATATTTACCCACCTTTTTATCCTTTTCATTCAACAGACCCACCCGCTTTAAGAGAGAAACCGCCTTTTCTTCAGCATCCGGTTTAGAACAATTATTCAACCTGGCAGTATAAATTAAATTTTCAAGTCCTGAAAAGTCATCATAAAATCCGACATCCTCGGGCAGATAACCAAGCTTCCTTTTTATCTGAATAGGATTCCTGGCTGGATCTAATCCGCATACTATTGCCTTACCGTCATCAGGTTCAGTCAATCCCAGAAGCATTAGTATTGTTGTAGATTTTCCTGCCCCGTTAGGACCTAACAGTCCAAAAATCTCTCCTTCTCCAACAGACAGGTTCAGGTTATTCACAGCAACATGATTTCCGTACCTTTTCGTAAGTCCGGATATCTCAATAACCTTTTTCATTGCTTACCTCCTCCCGTATTTGCGGAACAGATAATAAATTACTCCAATAGTAACTGCAATGATTAAAATACCAAGCCATCCCCATAAAAGAGGCGTTTTTACAGAAATTCTGAATGCTATGCTCTTATTGACTTCGGAAGTTTGAGCTGTTATATTTGTAACATAATCACCTGGTATTGCTTTATCATCGGCAGTTATAGTTGCAAAAACCTGAGCATTTTCGCCGGCTGCAATATTGCTTACCGTATCAGGATTAAACTCTACATCCCAGTTTTTTGGCTTTGTTGCCCTGAATACTACATTCTCCAATTCACTGGAACCTGTATTTCTTACAACAATTTCAATACGCTTTTGCTTACCTGCTGTCATATCCGAGCTTAATAATCCTGTCGGGGTGGTAAGCTCCATATCAAAAGAACCGGTAATCACTACCTCCAGATCCAGGTTAGCTGAAGTAGAACTGTTAGCAGCCTGAACAGGTATTTTATATGTTCCTGCCTCAACAAAAGCAGGTGGTTTTATCTCAACAGAGATATTGGCAGTGTTGTTAGGTTCAACCTCCACCGCAGTGGCCTGCTGATAGTTTGGTTTAAAAATGACATTCCATCCTCTTGGCGGAGAAGACCTTAAAGAGTAAGTTTGTTTCTCTCCCGTATGATTTGCCAGCTTTGTTGTAAAATTGAAATTCGATTTTGAATTTCCTTCCATGTTGGCCTGTTCTGAATAAAATTCAGTTTTAAAGGTACCCTGCTCCGAAACATTGACAACAAGAGAAAGAACATCAAGGTCTCCTGCTACAACATTGAAACTATGATTACCTTTATTAACCTCCATGGGAACCTCCACAGTCAGCGTCATGGTCTTTTTCTCACCGGGCAGCACAGCAATCTGCCTTACAGTGTAACCCCCGGCTTTTAAGTTATAGTCCCATCCGCGTGGAAAGCCGGATATGCTGATTCCTACCTTTTGTAATTCACTTCCACCATTAACAATATCGATGGAATAATCGACAGACTCGCCGGGCGGAACTGAAATATTGGTATAAGGTGTATACAGATATACACTATCGCCGGCTTTAACGTTCAGATTTGAAAAGCATAAAATTGATGAAATTATTAACGTGCTGAGAATTCGCGTACGCATGTTCATAAAAAAATCCTCCTATATTTTTAAATGATTATTAGTACGGTATGCAAAAATAAAATGTGATTTAAAATATTAATGATCCTGAACAGATCAAAAGCCTGTGATTAATCAGAAAAATTGCTGAAAATCATTTATAGTTAATTAATTAGCTCAATTTGTTAAAAAATCTAAAAAAAATTTCTTCCCGGGTTAAAATTCCGGCCAATGTAAACTTAATTTTAAAATACTTATCCCGTAAAAACAGGTTAGTCACTTTGAACACTGCTCATTATGGCACTTTTCTGCTGACAGCACTCCTTTCTCAGAATCACTCCAATCCAAAAAAAGAATATTTTTGTGCGCCTTTACCGAGCTGAACTTTTAGTAGAAAAAGTTGTATATTAACTGGTAATAAATAAAGAACAAACAATTACATGGAATACGAAGAAAAAAAACCAAAAGTAATTGGAATCGGAAATGCATTGGTTGACATAATTAATGTACTGGAAAATGATGCTCTCCTGGATGAATTTGGCTTGCACCGTGGCAGCATGACCCTTGTGGATGCTGAGCTTTCAAGAAAAATATATGATGCAACCTATTTCAGCAAGCGTGAGATTACTACGGGAGGATCTGCCGCAAATACTATTCATGCACTTGCCAATTTGGGTGTCGGGTGTGGCTATGTAGGGAAAATCGGTAATGATATGCTGGGAAAAATTTTCAGTGATGAATTTGAACGAAAAAAAATAGATGCCCATTTATTGATTAGCTCCAAAGATACAGGGCGTGTTGTAGGATTGGTAAGTCCGGATTCAGAACGTACCATGGCAACATATCTCGGGGCTGCTTCAGACCTGAAACCTGAGGATCTGTCCAGACAAATATTCAGGGGATATTCTGTCTTATATATTGAAGGGTATCTCGTTCAGGATCACAAACTTATTGAAACTGCTATTGACCTGGCAATAAAAGAGCGCCTTTCAGTGGCAATTGATCTTTCAAGTTTCAATGTAGTGGCAAGTAACCTTGAATTTCTGAAAAAACTAATTGCGGAGAAGGTTAATATTGTTTTTGCCAATGAAGAGGAGGCTTTTGCATTTACCGGGAAAAAACCGGAAAAGGCAGTACAGGAAATAGCCTTAATGAGTGATATTGCAATTGTAAAGATTGGAAAAGCAGGTTCACTGATACAAAGTGGTGATAACAAAATAAGAGTAGAAGCAATTAATGCAAAAGCAATTGACACCACAGGTGCAGGAGATAACTATGCCGCCGGATTTCTTCTGGGACTAATAAGAGGATACTCTCTTGAAAAGAGTGGCAGGATAGCCTCGCTAATATCAGGAAAGGTTGTGGAGGTTATTGGGGCAAAATTACCGGAAATAATATGGCCCCGGTTAATTAAAGATATAGAAACCCTTAATTAAAACAGTCCGTGTATCAGGGCATTTATCTTATCAATTATCTGGCTTAAGTCTTCGGGTTTTTGAGTATAATCCAGCTTATCAACATTCACAATCAACATTTTCCCCATTTTGTATCCTGCTGCCCACTTCTCATAGAGATCATTCAACTGCTTAAGATAATCGAGTCTTATTGAATTTTCAAACTCACGTCCTCGTTTCTGTATCTGGTTTACAAGCGTAGGTACCGTTGCCCTGAGATATATAACCAGGTCAGGAGGTTCAATGAGACTCACCATCAAATCAAACAACGATTTGTAATTCTTAAAATCCCTGGTACTCATAAGTCTCATGCTGTGCAGGTTTGGTGCAAATATTTCGGCATCTTCATATATAGTCCTGTCCTGAATGACAGTTTTACCCATCTTGCGTATATCGATAATCTGCTGAAAACGCACATTCAGAAAATATATCTGTAAATTGAATGACCAACGTTGCATATCATTGTAAAAGTCATTCAGATAAGGATTCTCATCAACATCTCCATAATGGGGAATCCAATTATAATGTTTAGCCAGAATTTCCGTTAGTGTTGTCTTGCCGGCTCCAATATTTCCTGCTACAGCAATATGCATTACTATTTTATTTTATTATTTATCATATTTTCATTTTTGAACTGACCATCCGGATTCCCTGAAAAAGGCTTATTGCCGTATGGTCATCACAAAAATTCCTTTTATTTATTTAACATCTTTTTCAGTTCATCCAGATACTGCCTGTCATTCGACAAACGGGGAATTTTATTTTGTCCGCCAATCTTATTGCGACTCTTCATCCACCGGTAAAAAGTTCCTTTCGGTGCCATGATCATTCTTGGCCTTTCAAGGGTTAAATCTTTATACCGTTTTGCTTCATAATCTGAATTCAATGACTTAAGTGCATCATCTAAATAAGTCACAAATTGTTCAATATCCGGTGGTTCAGTAAAAAACTCAACTATCCACTCATGTGCTCCCGTATTATTATCCTCCATAAAGACAGGACCTGCCGTATACTCGTCAATAACTGCACCGGTTCTTTTACATGCAACCTGAAGGGCTCTCTCTGCATTATCAATTATCACCTCTTCCCCAAAGGCATTGATGAAATGTTTTGTTCTCCCGGTGATCCTGATCCTGTATGGATTTTTTGAACTAAACCGAATTGTATCCCCTATAATATATCTCCACAAACCTGAATTTGTAGATATTACCATCGCATAATTTTCATCAGTCTCTACCTCCTCGAGTGTAAGTACTTCGGGATTCTCTTTCCCAAACTCTTTCATGGGTATAAATTCGTAGAATACCCCATAATCCAGCATCAGCAACATTTCCTGAATTGAAGGATCATCCTGTATCCCGAAAAATCCTTCTGAAGCATTGTATGTTTCCATATAGTGCATCTGCTCCGAAGGGATCAGCTTATTAAACTGTTTCCGGTAGGGTTCAAAGTTAACTCCGCCGTGAGTAAATACTTCCAGATTAGGCCAGATCTCAAGTATATTGTTTTTCCCGGTTTTCTCAAGAATGCGCTTTAGCAGGACTAAATACCATGATGGCACACCGGCAAGACTTGTCACATTCTGGTCGAGTGAAGTATCAATAATCTTCTCAATTTTCTCTTCAAAATCCTCAATTAACACTATGTCAGAGGGGGGAGTACGGATAAAGTCAGTCCAAAAAGGAATATTCTTAATTAAAATGGCAGATAAATCTCCGTAATATGAATTATTGTTGATGTTATTAATACGCTGACTTCCTCCCAAAGTAAGAGTCTTACCCTGTAAAACTTTGGTTTCAGGATAATTTTTAATATATAAAGCAAAAACGTCTTTTGGCCCCCGGAGATGGCAATATTCAAGGGCGTCTTTGGTAACAGGAATAAATTTACTTTTATCACTTGTTGTACCCGATGATTTGGCAAACCATTTAACCTCTCCCGGCCAAAGCACATCAGGCTCTCCATCTCTTAACCGGGAAACAAAAGGCCGAATGTCATCATACGTCTGCAGGGGTAAAGCTTTCTGAAAATCACTCACCGTATTAATGTTTTCAAATTCATACTTTTTACCCCACCATGTATGCTTTGCTTTATAGAGTAAATTAAGCAATGTCTCCTTTTGAATTTCACATGCGTGGTCCCGGTAAAGCTGTATTTGATAAATTCTTTTAAAATTTAACCAGTTTATTAAAGAGTTAAGAAGAGGCATTTCGTTCAATTATAAATTTATGTCAAAGTTAGAAATTATTTAGTTCCAAAATGAATCAAATCTGAATATGAAACCATTTAGCAATAACAATTAAATTATGAATGATATTAATTAATCCGGTCTGTTCAAATACCATTTGTTTTTTGTTCACTTTTTTAGTCCAGGCGAATTATCCGGATTGGGTTAAAAGCATTTAAACCTATGAAATAAATAATTGATTATTAATTATTAATTAAACTATATAAGAAAAAAAATAATTTCTACTTTTACCGTGCCTGATTTCCTTGCAGGAAACTGGTCCTGATTAATCTGATTATCCGGATTTATTCAATAAGGTCCGAAAGAAAAAAATGTGAGCTGTTATTAAAAAATATCGCTTGGTTACAACAAAATTTTTTACTAATGAACTACATCGACATTATTATTGGTCTGTTGTTGATTTTTGCAGCAATAAGAGGTTTCAGAAAAGGATTCATCGTTGAACTTGCATCACTGGCTGCACTGATTCTGGGTATCTGGGGGGCAATCGAATTTTCATATATTACTGAAGATTTCATAAAAGAAAATTTCAATTTTAAAACGGACTACCTGTATCTTATTTCGTTTGCAGCGACCCTGATCATAATAGTAATACTGATACATCTGATAGGACAGGCGATAACAAAATTTATTGAAGCTGCCATGCTTGGATTTCTGAATAAAATAGCGGGAATGGCCTTCGGAGTGTTGCGCACTGCATTAATACTGAGTATTATTCTGATCGTTTTTGAGATATTTGATGAGGATATGAAAATAATTTCTCAAGAAACCAGAACAGAGTCAAAGCTATACGAGCCGGTCCGAAACTTTGCCCCATCCTTATTACCATTCTTCAGGATCGGTGAAGAAAGAGATAAGTCACTTGATGAATCCGTTGATGATACTCTTACCAACATTAAAAAAGCTTTTAATCTGTAAAGCATTTTATATATTTGCGGAAATTTTCAAAATCATATCTGATGAACTTTGTTGAAGAGTTGAAATGGCGGGGAATGTTGCAGGACATTATGCCCGGTACAGAAGAACAATTGGCAAGGGAAATGACTGTTGCATATCTTGGGATTGATCCTACGGCAGATTCACTTCATATAGGACATCTTGTAGGAGTAATGATGTTAAAACATTTTCAAATTGCAGGACATAAGCCAATTGCTTTGGTTGGAGGAGCAACGGGAATGATTGGAGATCCTTCCGGAAAATCACAGGAAAGAAATCTGCTCGACGAACCCACCCTGCGCCATAACCAGGAATGTATAAAAAAGCAGCTTTCAAAATTTCTGGAATTTGAGGGCAACCTGCCAAACACTGCAGTTTTAGTCAATAATTATGACTGGATGAAAGGGTTTTCGTTCCTTCAGTTTATAAGGGATGTGGGCAAACATATTACCGTAAACTACATGATGTCTAAAGACAGTGTAAAGAAGAGAATCGGAGAGGATTCACAAACAGGAATGTCCTTTACCGAATTTACATATCAGTTGGTGCAGGGTTACGACTTTTTGTACCTGTATAAAAATTACGGTTGTAAACTTCAGATGGGAGGATCAGACCAGTGGGGAAATATTACCACGGGCACCGAACTGATTCGCAGAACTGAGGGAGGAGAAGCATTTTCAATGACCTGCCCTCTGATAACAAAGACTGATGGCACTAAATTCGGGAAGACAGAAGAGGGTAATGTATGGCTGGATCCGTTAAAAACTTCTCCCTACAAATTTTACCAGTTCTGGCTTAATACATCTGACGATGATGCTGAAAGGTATATTAAAATATTCACTTTACTGACAAAGGAGCAGATCAGCGAACTGATTAACGAACATAGAAAAGAGCCTCATCTGAGACTGTTGCAAAAAACCCTTGCTGAGAAAATCACTGTAATGGTACATTCTCAAGAGGAGTATGAAATGGCAGTGACGGCTTCGCAGATATTATTTGGACAAGGTACTTCAAAGGAGCTGAAAAAACTTGATGAACAAACATTTCTTTCAGTATTTGAAGGGGTTCCCATGTACAACATTTCAAAAGGACTAATTGAGAATGGAATTAAAATAATAGACCTGCTTGCCGAAACCACAACTGTTTTCCCTTCAAAGGCTGAATTACGGAGGACGGTAAAAGGGAACGGGTTAAGCATAAATAAAGAGAAAATAAGTGATCCCGAATTGATAATAGGAAAAGATTTCTTAATTGACGGAAAATATATACTTGTGCAGAAAGGCAAAAAAAACTATTCCCTGATAATAGCCGGATAACCTTTACTGAAAATACATTAAATAAATAATAAACAGTCTGCCATTCCGTTCAATTAATGCGATCAAATTGAAACCATATTTATGAATGATTTTTTTGACAACCAGAAAATCCTCCAGCTGATTTGGAGACGTAAAATACATTTCATTATTATAGGAGTAGTAGCCATTATTATCTCGGCAGTTTTTTCATCTCCTTTTTTTATTAAGCCTAAATTCCGTTCAACTGCCAGGATCTATCCCTCCAATCTTTGGGTATTAAGCGAAGAATCAGAAACTGAACAGATGCTGGAAATTCTTAATTCGCGAGACATAAAACTTAAGATGTTTGATGCTTTTGATTTGGATAAAGTCTATAAGATCGCCAGGAATGACCAATTCTATCTAACTTATATGTTTGACATATATAATAAGAACGTCAAAACAAATAAAACCAACTTTGAAACTGTGGAGATACAGGTTATGGACCATGATCCGCAGCGTGCAAGTGATATGTGTGACTCTCTGATATTTTTTTATAATAAAAAAGTGAGGGATATGCACAAAAAGAAAGATTTTGAAATGGTTACTATTTCTGAAAAAGGATTAAAACAGAAATATGCAGAATTGGATAGTCTTATTCTCCGCCTTGACACTTTAAAACAGAATTACGGAATATTAGATTATAAAAGTCAGGTTGAAAAAGTCACAGAAGGATATATGACAGCCCTGGCCGAAGGTATAACACCCTCAGCAAACAGGGCAAAAATTGAGAACCTTTACAATAATTTAGCAGAGCAGGGAACCCAGGCTTACCTGCTTGAAAAACAATTTGATTATATCACAGATGTAATCGATTCACTGACAACGCAACATGAGTTCTATTTAGCTGAATATGAAAAAGATATAACTTATTGTCATGTGGTTGAGAATCCGGTGCCGGCCGATAAAAAGTCGTATCCGGTACGATGGTTGATTGTAAGTTTGTCAGCTTTGTCAGCTCTGTTTATTGCATTAATTGTTTTACTTGTACTTGATTACCGGCAAAAAACTGACTTTTGATCCGAAATAATGCCATAAAAATCACTATCTTCTATCTCATTTCAATAAGCTTTATCTTATTGAATATGTGGTTTGTTATTAAAAAAGATTTTCTCATTATTAATCTGCTGCCGTTAATCCTGGGTATCGCCCTTTTCGTTATCTTTTCTTTCGATAAAATATTATATTTCATTATATTTTTCACACCTCTCTCTCTGTCCCTGAGTGATCTTGTATATGGATTAAGCTTTGATATGTTCCTGCCTACAGAACCATTACTTTTTTTAGTATTAATCCTTTTTATCTTTAAGCTGGTCCATGAAAGAAATTTTGATCGTGAAATATTGATCCATCCTGTTTCGATCGCTTTATATCTTTACCTGACATGGATGTTAATTACCTGTTTCACAAGCACTATGATAGTAACATCATTAAAATTCTGGCTGTCGAGAGTTTGGTTTATTGTTGTTCTATATATGGTAACTACAAAGATTTTTTCGGACAGGGAGAAGATGAAAAATTATATCTGGCTGTATGTAATACCTTTTATCCTTGTAATTTTCTACTCTACTTACAGGCACATAGGATACGGATTGTGGAATAAACAGGCGGCCCACTCCGTTGTATCACCTTTTTATAACGACCACACATCATACGGAGCCGCCCTTGCTATATATCTGCCTTTTCTGGCGCTTTTCGCATTCGGACAGCTTTATTCAAAAAAGATGAAAATCTTTTCACTGGTTGTATTTCTGATATTTTTATCCGGATTGGTTTTATCGTACAGCCGTGCCGCATGGATCAGTGTTATTGTGGGAATAGCTTTCTGGATAATTATTAAATTCAAAATTAAGCTCCGTATGATCTTTACAGCAATTATTCTGTTCCTGATGCTGGTATTCACATTTCAGAACTCTGTCGTAATGTATCTGGAAAGAAATTCAGGAGAATCTTCTTCGAATCTGGTCGAACATTTCTCCTCAATCTCAAATATTACTTCTGATGCTTCCAATCTCGAACGCATAAACAGATGGAGTTGTGCAATAAGAATGTTTGCAGATAAACCTCTCTTTGGCTGGGGACCCGGTACATATATGTTCAAATATGCTCCATACCAGCTAAATAAAGACCGTACCATAATAAGTACCAACTACGGTGATCTTGGTAATGCTCACAGTGAATATCTTGGAGCTCTGTCGGAGTCGGGAATTTTAGGGCTGTTAACCTTTCTGCTAGCTCTAATTTTAGTTGTTAGAACAGGAATCAATACATACAGAAGAATGGATGATAAGACTGCTAAGTCAATTATACTTGCTGCTTTAACAGGACTTATAACATACTATACACACGCCTTCCTCAACAATTTTCTTGATACGGATAAATTGTCGGTTCCCTTCTGGGGATTTACAGGTATAATAGTGGCAATGGACATCTGTTCCCGGAAAAGAGAAAATCAGACAAAGAAGGAGATATCAACCTGATTTATTGCTTTACCCTTTCTGAGTATGAGCGGTTACGGGTATCTACCTTAATAATCTCTCCCTGACTGATAAACATCGGTACCATAATCTCTGCACCTGTTTCAAGCGTTGCCGGCTTTAGTGCAGTAGAACTGGCAGTATTGCCCTTTTCTCCCTCAATTGTAAATGTTACTTCCAACTCCACAAAAGGAGGCATATCTACAGTTAGTGGTGTCTCCGACTCTGAGTGAAAACTTATTTCCACAACCTGGCCTTCTTTTAAAAGGTCTGAATTTTCAATCATGGTTTCAAAAATCGGGATCTGCTCAAATGTATCGGTATTCATAAAATGAAATCCCATATCATCTTTATAAAGATACTGATACTGACGACGTTCAACACGAACTTCATCCACCTTAACACCTGATGAAAAAGTATTTTCTATTACCCTGCCGGTTTTTACATTCTTGAGTTTTGTACGGACGAAAGCGGGGCCTTTACCGGGCTTAACATGTAAAAACTGAACTATTGAATAGATATCGTCTTTGAAAATGATGCACATGCCATTTCTAAAATCTGCTGTTGTAGCCATAACTTAATCTTTAATCTTGGTATAATGCTGCAAAAATAAATAAATCAGGCAAAAATGATAGTTCCGGTTAATTTTTTAGTAAAAAAGTTATATTATTATCTTGATGCCCGACGATCATTTTCAGATTTATAGCTCTCAATTATTGCTTTCAAAGCCCCCACGCGCATGTCAAATTCTATATAAACCGGTAATTGTGTATCTTTTGAAACAAAAAATTTCAATCCGTCGGAGCGTTTTAGCAGCTTGCCTTTATCAACAGAGGGAGCTAAAACATAACATTCCATCTCCCCCATACCAGTTTGTACCTTTTCTTCACCCATAAAGATAATAGTCACATCTGAAATCTTATCAGCATGAAAAGTAGGTAAAGTAACGGACCTTCCGGGCTCCAGCTTGTCTAACTGATGATTATTGATAAAATAAAAAAATACTGATATTATATCAACAAGATTAGGCGGAGAACTCCGCCAGCCCGACTTCTGACTGTAAATTGAGTCCCGGTCCTGATAATATAAGGTTTCATTATACCACTTATATTTAGCTTCACTGACGTTTCTGATTGACTTAAGAGGTAAATGAGTATAGGCATTAACTGTGGTTTCATATATATCGTTAACGGCAAACAGCTTATCTGCCAACCCTGTAGTTTTACCGTAAAGATGGTAATGAATGGCTTGTTGATTCCCGAATAATGTATCCGTGATAACTAACTCAGCCTCTCCTCCCTTTATGAATCCATACTTCAGATGAAAAATAATTCTCTCCTTTTTTGCACTTACATTCATAACGGTAATGAATAGCAGAATTGATATTAATAATGTTCTCTTCATCTGATTTTAATTATCTGTTTTAATAACCTTTTCCATTGGTACTGTTGCAATAAAGTCTTTTAAATAAAAAGGTTCAAAATACGCAACGTTTTCAAAATCACTATTTTTGTACTTCTCTTCAGCAAGTTCTATCATAAATCGTGCCGAAGTCTGAACAGGGCCGCAGAACAAGGCATTAGGATGTATTATTAAAGATTCTGATTTAGCTGCTCCATTACCAAAAAAGAGTATTTTATTATCTCCCAGGAATGAGGAAAAAGAGTTTCTGTCGATTATCATTGCCAAAACACTCTCAACCCTTTCTCCCTTTATGTCATAAAGTGCAGTATATACCTCCATACGACGTGCATCAATCATCGGGCAAAGAAGAATATTATTGCCATTTCCAATCTGTACTGTGTATGTATCTATATTGCGGGCAGTATATACTCCAAGAGCATCAAGAGTACCAATAGAAATCAAAGGTTTATCCAGGGCATAGCAAAGGCCCTTTGCAAGAGAAACTCCAATTCTTAATCCGGTGTATGATCCCGGACCTTTACTAACAGCTATCGCATTAACAGATTCCAAAGAGATATTTGATTCACTGAAAATCTCCTCGATGTAAACTGATAATAGTTTTGAATGATTCAGCCCCTCAAGGCTCTCTCTTTCAATAACCGTTTTACCGTCAACTGCAAGTACAACCGAACAAACTTCAGTGGATGTCTCAATATTTAATATTGTCGCCATTAATTATAATTATAACTACGACAAAAATATTCAAAACGAATTAAAAAGACATATAAGTCGTCTGAACAATCACTGTGCTGATGATAATATAATGGCTGACATATAAATATGTTCAGAAATTAAATAAATTAATTCAGATATTAATTGATATTCAGACAATAGTTATTAAAAAGAATGAAACACCTTTTGGATTTTTTTTTATATTTATCACTGTAAACAAATAAAACCACAATTGCACATACATAACAAATACTACCGTACTATCCGGCCAAAACAGGAAGATCCGGCAACAGTAGAGGTAATTGACCAAAGAAAATTGCCATTTATTTTTGAAATACTGGAACTAAGGTCTGTCGAAGATGCTTTCTCTGCAATACGTGATATGGCCGTCAGAGGTGCACCCCTTATCGGTATAACAGCAGCCTGGGGCATGTATCTGGCCCTGCTTAATTTCAAAGGCAGGAATTTGGAGTTATACCTTTCAAAGAAAGCAGATTATCTTAAATCGGCCCGACCAACATCTGTCAATCCTTTTTTTACAATAGATGAAATCTTTAATTTTATTATTAAAGAAAAATCGAGCCGGGATCTAATCGTCAAGACTTTTGAAAAAGTAAATCTTCTAACTGAAAATGAGGTTCAGTCAAGTGACATGATAGGCAATTACGGATTGGAAATAATTGAAAACCTGTATAAAGATAAGGGTGAGACAATAAATATCCTGACACATTGTAATGCAGGATGGCTGGCTTGCATCGACTGGGGTACTGCTACTGCTCCCATCTACAAGGCACATTTGAAAGGAATTCCTCTTCATGTCTGGGTCGATGAAACCAGGCCCCGAAACCAGGGGGCACGACTTACAGCCTTTGAACTTGGCGAGGAAGGGGTTGCACATACAGTTATTGCAGATAACACCGGCGGTCATCTGATGCAACACGGCAAAGTGGATCTTGTTATAACTGGAAGTGACCGCACCGCCATAAACGGAGATGTTGCAAATAAAATAGGTACATACTTAAAAGCCCTTGCCGCAAGAGATAACAATATTCCATTTTATGTGGCCCTGCCTTCTTCTTCGATTGACTGGCAGACAAAAGACGGAATTAAAGATATACCTATTGAGGAGAGAGGAGAGGAAGAAGTGGCAGAAATTGAAGGATGGACCGGGTCGGTATTGCAAAAAGTCCGTCTCATCCCTGAAGACAGCAAGGCCCTAAATTACGGTTTTGATGTAACCCCTGCCCGATTGATTACCGGACTAATCACTGAAAGAGGAGTTTGCAAACCGGATAAAAAAAGTATCCTCACACTTTTCCCTGAAAAGAGGAAATCATTAACAGGAAAAACTCCTGAAGAAAAATAAACTAAAGGAAACAAGATATTATAACAGCCTTGGTTTTAATAAAAAAGATATGATAAAAGTTGCAATAATAGGCGGTTCAGGACTGGAAGATCCTGAAATTCTTCAAAATCCGGGAGAAATTGAAGTCAGCACACCTTACGGAAACCCCTCATCAAAATTTCAAACCGGTAATATTGACGGAGTCGATGTGGTAATACTTTCCCGTCACGGGAAAAATCATGCAATACCTCCCTCAAATGTCAATAACAGGGCTAATATATGGGCATTAAAAGAGTTAAAATGTACCCATATTCTTTCAACGACTGCCTGCGGAAGTCTTCGTGAAGAGATCAGACGGGGCGACATCGTTATATTAGACCAGTTCATCGACTTTACCAGACAGAGAAAAGTTACTTTTTATGATCATTTTGAGAATGGAGAGCTTAAACACATCTCAATGGCCGATCCGTTTGATAAAACACTGAGAAGTATAGTAATAACCAATGCACAACAACTGGGACTGACATATCATCCTTCCGGTACTGTAATTACAATTGAAGGTCCCCGGTTCTCTACCCGCGCAGAATCCAATATGTACCGCTCCTGGGGTGCCGACGTCGTTAACATGTCTGTAGCACCGGAATGCATTCTTGCAAATGAGCTGGGGATCCCGTATGCTTCTGTCGCATTAAGTACCGATTACGACTGCTGGAAGACTGATGAAGAACCTGTTACATGGGAAGAAGTTTTTAGGGAATTTAATAAAAACGTTAAAAATGTTATCAGGTTGCTAAGATCTTCAGTTTCTGATCTAAAACATATAACAGACCTGTAAAATCTGCTCTTATTAAAAAAATCATAGCTGTTTGCCGATGCTTTGCCGGCCAAATTCTTTTCGCGAAATAACTAAAATACATATCCCATTATCCTGCCTTTTCCATACAAATTTGGCATATTATTTGTGCAATAATTATTGTAAAAATCTTATTATAAACATCGTTCAAGCCTTTCGGTTAGTACTATATATAAATCCAGCCACAATGCTTCGTTGGCTTTTAATTCCCGCGGTATCTTACTAAGATGCCGCTTTTTTATTGGTCAATAAAGAATATTATCATTTCAGCGGAATAATTATCTTTGCACTTTATTTGATAAATTCCTTTACAGAAAGGAATTAATGTTGTAAGTCCGCATTCAAGACAGACTTTTTAATGAATTAGAAGAATACGTTTTAAAACAGAAATAATTAAAATGTTAGAGAGAATAAAAACCCTGCAAAAGGAGATCGAAAATTTAACCGCTTCATCTCTAAAGGAAGTCGACGAGTTAAGGATAAAATATATCAGTAAAAAAGGTATAATAAACCAGCTTTTTGCCGATTTTAAGGATGTTCCGGCAGACCGGAAAAAAGAGGTGGGCAAGGCTTTAAATGATCTGAAGAACTATGCTACTGACACAATCAACAGCCTGAAAAATTCTTATCAGTCACAAACCATTGTAAGCTCCGGCAAAGACCTGACCATGCCTGGTGAACCAATTGAACCGGGAACACGTCATCCTCTGGCTCTGGTTAAAAATAAAATAATCAGCATTTTCGGAAGATTGGGTTTTATTGTAGCCGAAGGACCCGAAATTGAGGACGACTGGCATGTGTTTTCAGCGCTCAATTTCCCTCCCGAACATCCGGCCCGTGATATGCAGGATACATTCTTTATTGAAAAAGACCCTGATATTTTATTACGCACACACACTTCAAGTGTACAAATACGTGTGATGGAGAAAACAAAACCTCCTATAAGAGCTATTTTCCCCGGAAGAGTTTTTCGAAATGAGGCGATCTCAGCCCGCTCACATTGTATATTCCATCAGGTAGAAGGATTGTATGTAGATGAAAATGTCTCTTTTGCCGATCTTAAACAAACCCTGCTCTATTTCGCTAAAGAGCTTTTCGGAGAGGAGACACAGATAAGACTCCGTCCCTCTTACTTTCCATTTACTGAACCCAGTGCTGAGATGGATGTAAGCTGCTCAATATGTGAAGGGAAAGGTTGCAATGTTTGTAAATATACCGGATGGCTGGAAATATTAGGCTGCGGAATGGTTGATCCAAATGTACTGGAAGCATGTAAAATTGACAGTGAAAAATATACCGGATTTGCATTCGGAATGGGTATTGAGCGTATTGCAATGCTCCTTTACAATATTAAAGATATCCGGCTCTTTTTTGAAAATGACATCCGCTTCCTGAAACAGTTTGCATCAGCTCTCTAAAATCCGGAATGCCATAAAGTCATAATTATTTTAATTTTTAAAATCGACATTATACCCTGATGACAAGACATTCCTGTATATTTTATTTGCAGGATAAATTCTATTTAATGTACTTTTCCTGATATATGAGAAGGCCATCTAACCGCTTCGAAAAATAAATCAAGTATTGAAAATGAATTTAACTTTCTGTAAATAAGCTGTGTTATATAATAATTTGTACCCCGAAACGTTTATTAATCATTAAAAACACAGAAAAAACAAACATTTTTATTGTTAAAAGAGACTTTGTTCATTTAAAAAGCATACTTTTGTAGAAGACTTTTTAGTCTTTTTTTAACGAAAACTGGAAACAATGGAAACACAAACACATCACAATCAGATTGTTATCAAAACAAATACTGATAACGTGAAACAAAAGCTTCCCGTGAATCTTCTGATATCACTGGCAGCAGGTGCAATTGCCGGAGTGGCAATTATGGTTGGCATCCTTATGGGTGCCGAAATACTGTTAGGCCTCTGATATCAGGCTGGAAAAAAATCGAAAAAAAATACTGAGATTAAAGAGCCCGCCATCCGGCGGGTTTTTTATTTCAGAACCTGCTCAATCTGATCAAGCTCTTCCTGAGTAAAGGCACGTTTCTTGAGCATTTCGACATTATCTTCAATTTGTGCCACTGAACTTGCTCCGATCAAAACAGAGGTAATCCTTTTGTCTTTTAAAACCCATGCAAGAGCCATCTGCGCTAATGACTGTCCTCTCTCTTTTGCAATTTGATTAAGCTTAATAATTCTGCCGTGAGCCGCATCCACATCTTCTTTTTTCAGAAATACCTCCCTTGTAGCGCGGGATCCCTCAGGTATACCATTCAGATATCTGTCGGTAAGGAGGCCCTGCGCCAATGGTGAAAAGGGTATACAACCAATACCTTCTTCTTCAAGAACATCAAGTAATCCGTCTTCCACCCAACGCTCAAACATGGAGTATCTCGGCTGATGGATCAGACATGGTGTTCCCAGCTCCTTCAGTATTTGTGAAGCTTCTTTAGCCATTTCTGCCGGATAGTTAGATATTCCTGCATAAAGGGCTTTCCCTGATCTGACTGCCCTGTCCAAAGCCATCATGGTTTCCCCGAGCGGTGTTTCGGGATCGGGCCGGTGTGAATAGAATATGTCTACATATTCCAGGCCCATGCGCTGCAGGCTCTGATCAAGACTTGCAAGTACATACTTCCGGCTGCCCCATTCTCCATAGGGCCCGGGCCACATCAGATAACCGGCTTTCGAAGAGATAATAAGCTCATCCCGGTATGCGCTGAAATCCTGCTTCAATATCTTCCCTAAATTCTCCTCAGCTGAACCCGGAGGAGGTCCGTAGTTGTTGGCAAGATCAAAATGAGTTATGCCAAGGTCAAAAGCCCTGTGCAGCATAGCTCTCCCATTTTCAAAAATATCAATCCCCCCGAAATTATGCCAAAGTCCAAGAGAAACTGCAGGAAGCTTAAGTCCCCATTTACCGCATTTGTTATAGATCATTAAGTCGTAACGAGATTCATCTGGTATGTATGTCATGATAATTAAACATTTAATTGATTAAAACTAATAAAAAATTCCCCGCCGCCTTCCCTTATTTATAAAAATTCATCAGAATTCCGGTAACTTCCAGGGGGCACGGTAGTCAGGCACTAAATAGCCATTGGCATCTTTATCACCGGTGAATTTACTCTTTTTAGCATCCCAGTATAATCTCCTTCCGGTTTTATAGGCAATATTTCCCAGGTGGCAGACCCTTGCTGTATTTGCTGCAATCCCGATATGGGTGTTTGGTGTTTTGCTCCTGTCTTTTATACACTCAATAAAATTTTTCATGTGATTATTAAGACCCTGACCATCACCTTTGATAAGCTCCACTCGTTCCGTTGCAGGTTTATCTCCTCCTTCCGGTATTATCTCCCAGCCGGTGCGGTCAACTACAAGTGTTCCGTTGTTACCTACAAATCCAACTCCGTGAGAACGACCGTAATATCCACCATCTATGCCAATGCCATGATCCCACAACATGGTAAAGCCATCAAACTCGTAAAGTGCCTGCTGGGTATCCGGAGTTTCACATGCATCCTCCGGATATGCAAATTTACCGCCCATCGACATAACCGACCTGGGTGCTTTGGCATTCATCCCAAACAAGGCGTAATCAACAATATGAACCCCCCAGTCTGTCATCATGCCTCCGGCATAATCCCAAAACCACCTGAATGTAAAATGAAAACGATTTTTATTGAATGGCCTTTGAGGTGCCGGACCCAGCCAGAAATCATAATCTACTCCTTCCGGCGGTTCACTGTCAGGCACTACGGGAACAGATTTCATCCATCCCTGATATGACCATGCCCGAACGGTTCGTATTTTACCCAGTTTACCGGAATGAACAAATGCAACAGCATCCTGCCAGTGTTTATCGCTTCTCTGCCACTGTCCGACCTGGACAACATTACCGTAACGCTGAACAGCCCGCTCCATGATGTTAAGCTCTTCGATATAGTTCGCAAGAGGCTTTTCGCAATAGATATGCTTACCCTCCTGGGCTGCAAAGACAAAAGGAATACAATGCCAGTGATCAGGTGTACCGATAATTATTACATCAATACCCGGCTCTTCAAGCAATTTTCTGAAATCCTTAAATCCTTTTGGTTTTTTACCCTGTATCTTTTCAGTATCGGCAATACGCTGATTCAGAACCGTTTCATCAATATCACAAATAGCTGCACACTCGGTACCGGGTTGTCTGAGGAATGCTTTCAAATCGGAGTTTCCCATCCCCCTGGCTCCTATTACCCCGCAAACCAGTTTTTCGTTTGCCCCGATTACTGATTTACCTGATACCGGGTAAAAGGATAATAATCCAATTCCTGCAGTGGCAAGGGCAGAATTTTTAATAAAGGTTCTTCTGTTTTTCATATGATTATAATTATTTATTCCAAAGGTATCATATAGCCTGCCCCGACTTCAGTCGGGGTAACTCGCATATTTTTTAATCATACTCTTATGTGATTTACAACCATGCTCGTTTCATTTTATTATTGATTTAATCGAATTTCAATATCAAGTCTGATTTTATCAGTAACTCTGAGTTATCTTTTGATTTTTTTTGCTGACCTGGCTTTGGGATTATATTCCAAACAGCGATCGATCCATTTGTCCAGATCCTCTTCCATGTCAGTACCCTCAGGATTTACATAAAGAAATCCTTTCATCTTGCTTCTTGTAAAATCCATTGGCCTGCAGAAATTTTCCAAAAGATATTCGTCCTCTTTTTGCGGATCTGTGCGAACCATCAGATATTCTTTCATAACTCCTGCAAACATCTTGTCGTCAACAAAAAAACAGATACCCCCGAACATCTTTTTCTCACTGAAATGCACATGGCTGTGTCGTAAAGAATTGCGCACCCTGTCGGCTAAATATTCACTGTAAGCCATATTATCAATCACAATTATTCATCAATACCGAAATCAATATTTTTTCTGTAGACTGTACCTTTAAAATGAGCTATCAGTTCATCCTGTTCATTTTTAATATCAATAAGATAAGTGCCCAGTTTATTATGCAATGATATCTCCCTGGCAGTTGCTGTAAGCGTTCCCGCGCTCACCGACCTGAAAAATGATATTTCGGCATCAATGGCAAGAGATAATCTTCCATGAGAATTGGATGCAACAGCAAATGCAAAATCGGCAAGTGTGAAGATAGCTCCCCCCTGAACAACATCTGCTGCATTCAGGTGTTTCTCCTCAATAACCATTATTGCCCTGGCGTATCCCGGAGATGCTTCTGTCAGAGAGATCCCCGATAATTTGGCATACCTGTCGTTTTCAAATTTTGATGAAATATTTTGCAGAAATTTTTCCATTTAATGCTCTTTAATTCAAAAAACGTGAATGCTTAAATGGTACTGTCATTTTTTCTGCATGGCATCATCAAAAGCGACATCCGAAGGTGCAAAGTCGATCCTTTTAACAAACCTGTATGCTTCAGCAGCACCTGTTTCACGGTTCATGCCGCTATCTTCCCATTCTACTGAAAGAGGGCCTTTATAACCAATATCGTTAAGGGCTCTTATTATATTTTCAAAATTGATTTTCCCCCGTCCAGGACTGCGGAAATTCCAATATCTGCGGTTATCGCCAAATTCGGAATGCCCTCCGAATACGCCAATACCAGTTGGAACATCACTCCAGTATACATCTTTCATATGTACGTGAAAAATTTTATCAGCAAATTCATATATGAATCTCACATAGTCGACATGCTGATAGCCAAAATGACTTGGATCATAATTAAATCCAAAGGCAGGATGGTTATTCAGGGCATTCAGTGTTAAATGTGCTGTATGAATATCAAAAGCAATCTCTGTCGGATGGGCTTCCAGAGCAAATTTAACTCCTAACTTACTGTACTCATCAAGTATTGGCATCCACCTCCTGGCAAACTCTTCATACCCTTTCTCAATCGCTCCGGCAGGAAGAGGGGGGAAGGAGTACAACATATGCCATAACGGACTGCCTGTGAAGCCGGTAACTGTATCAATCCCCAGCATTTTTGCCACCCTGGCTGCCTTGATTACCTCATCGGCAGCTCGCTGCCTGACGCCTTCGGGATCGACATCTCCCCATATATATCCGGGTAATATGCCTTTATGGCGTTCATCTATCGGATCACAAACACATTGCCCCACAAGATGAGTAGATATGGCAAACAGTTTAAGGTCATATTTCCGGAGAAGCGCAGATTTTTCATCACAATACTTCTGGTCGGCTTTATCAATCTCTATATGATCACCCCAGGTGCATAGCTCAAGACCATCATATCCAAATTGTTTTGCCTTCTGGCACATTTTTTCGAGGGGCATATCCGCCCACTGTCCGGTGAAAATTGTTACTGGTCGGGACATAACTGATAATTTAATTATGATTTTTAAATAAAATCCCCGGCAATAGTCTTAAATATTCCCGGAGATCCTTTGAAATTATTCTATTCCGGAAATTTTACCCACTTAACTTCATCGTTATAGCCGGCACCAACAACAGTATCAATAAATTGCATACCACGTATTCCATCTTCAATTCCCGGGAAGTCAAGCATGACAGCAGAAGGTTTAGTGCCGTCAATCTTAGCCATTACAGTCATTGCAAAATTGCGGTAAATATTGGCGAATGCTTCCAGGTAACCCTCCGGATGGCCGCCTGGTGTGCGCGTGTTATGTGCAGCAATGTCACTATGCATGCTTGTCCCCACGCGCAGTATCTGCATTGGCTTATCAAGCCATTTAAGAATAAGACTGTTAGGTTCATGCTGAAACCACTCCAGTCCGCCTTTTTCACCGTAAACTCTTATTCTGATTGCATTCTCCTCTCCTGCAGCTACCTGTGTGGCAATTAAAACTCCCTTTGCTCCGTTGTTAAAACGTAATAAAGCGGCACCATCATCATCGAGGAGACGGTTAAGAACAAAGGTATTGAGTTCTGCACATAACTCTGTAACTTTCAATCCAGTTATATATTCTGCCAGATGATGGGCATGGGTTCCTATATCTCCCATACAACCGGCTTTTCCGGAACGTTTGGGGTCAACTCTCCATGAAGCCTGAACATTACCCTTATCTTCCACCCGGGCCGACAACCATCCCTGGGGATATTCAACATAGACCTTCCTGATGTTACCCAGTTCGCCATCTGCAACGATCTTTTTTGCATGCTTAACAGCAGGATAGCCGGAATAGGTGTGTGTAAGTGCCAGTGTCAGACCTGTTTCATCAAGCTTCTCCTTGAGCTTCAAAGCTTCTTCAAGACTGAAGGTAATAGGTTTGTCAATTACAACATGGAACCCTTTATCAAGTGCCATCATGGCAGGATCAAAATGAACAAAATTAGGAGTTACGATAGACACAAAATCCATACGTTCCCCTTCGGGCAACTGAGATTCTTTCTCAAACATCGCCTGATAAGTTGCATAAACCCTGTCGTCCGGAAGATAGTAGAGCTTACCGGATGATCTGGATATTCCGGGATCAACGCTAAAACATCCGCAAACAAGTTCAATCTGATTGTCCATTAAGGCGGCGAGACGGTGAACAGCACCTATAAATGCATCAGTTCCTCCGCCAATCATTCCCATTCGAAGTTTTCTATTCATGTGTATAAATTTTATAATGTATTATCTGATTTTTATATTTCTGACTTTAAAATTAACAACTCTTTTGATAGGAAACAAAGTTATACACCAAAAGAAGAGAACAAATCTTTAATGATTTTCAATTACATTTGTTTAATTTAGTCCAATAATAAAAAATATAAATATAAATAAACAGACCATGGAAAGAAGAAGTTTCATAAAAAATGCCGCCGCCGGTAGTGTCGCTTTTGCAGGATTAGGAGGATTACAAAGCGTAACAGCTTCTGAATCAAAAATTTCAAATGAAGCTAAATTTAAACTCAAATATGCTCCGAATTTAGGCACTTTCAATGCACATGCCGGTAAAGATCCCATTGATAACATCAAATTCATAGCAGACCAGGGATTCAGGGCTATCTTTGACAACGGACTGATGAATAAACCTCCGGAGTTACAGGAAAAAATTGCCAATGAGTTAGCCCGGCTGGGACTTGATCTGGGGCCATTTGTTCTCTATGCTGATTTTACAGTTACATCTTTTGTATTGCAGGATCCTGAAGTCAGAGAGATGCTTAAGAAAAAAATGTACGAGGGGTTGGAAGTACAAAAACGAACAGGAGTAAAAAATGCGTTAGTGGTACCCGGAAGATATGATGAAAAATTGCACCGGGATTATCAAACTGCCAATGTAGTGGAAAATATGAGAATGTGTTGTGATATAGTAGGAAAAACAGGCCTTCAGCTGGTGATGGAGCCTCTTAATGTACATACCAATCATCCCGGACTGTTCCTTACCGGAATGCCCCAGGCAAAAATGATCTGTGTTGCCGTAAATCATCCGAGCTGCAAAATTGTGGATGACCTCTACCATCAGCAGATCAGTGAAGGGAATCTTATCCCGAATATTGATATGTGCTGGGACTATATCGGTGCTTTTCATATTGGTGACAATCCGGGCAGGAAAGAACCTACAACAGGAGAGATCAACTATAAAAATATTTTTAAACATATATATCAGAAAGGATACGACGGGGTTCTGGGTTGTGAACACGGGAGAAGTCTGCCGGGCAAAGAGGGCGAAAAAGCTTTCATTAAAGCTTACAGAGAGGTAGATTCTTTCGAAATTTAAAAAAACATCTATGGGGGAAAAGTTACAGAAGAAAATATTGGTTCCTGTAGATTTCGGTGAACCATCTCTTAAAGCCGCTGATTACGCATGTAAAATGGCTGCTAAATTTGAGGCAAAATTAATTTTGCTTTACGTGATTGATACGCCCGGATTACTTGCTCAGTTCTTTGAATCAGGAGACTACCTTGTTAAAATCACTGCAGGTGCCAAAGAAAAGTTGATTAAACTGGCAGAAAGACTTAAAGAGAAAAGAGCAGTGACGGATATTAAAACCAGGGTTGAAAGAGGAAAGCCCTACGAAAAAATACTGGAATATTCCCGGAAGGAGGGCACTTTTATGATCATCCTGGGAGAAAATCATGATCATGAAGATCCTGATGATGAACTGGGAACAACAGTTTATCATGTTACATTGAAATCAAAAGTTCCTGTTTTGATAATCAAAGGGGATACAAGCAGGATGAAGGACAACATTGTTGTCCCTCTGGATCTGAATAAAAAAACAGATGACCAGTTGTCATGCACCCTTTTTTTCGGGAAAACACAAGAAGCAAAAATATACCTGGTTTCAACTCTTATAGGGGGAATTGATAAAACTGAAAGCCGTATATATAATAAACTGAAGGATGCACAGGATTTTCTTGAAAAGAATGGGCTGGAGTGTGAAATGGAGCTTTTCGACCGGTCAGATACTCCTCCTTATATAAGAGTACTTGAGTATGCCGAAAAGGTGGATGCAGGAATGATACTGATAATGACGCATGAAGAGGGATATACTTACGATAACTACATAGGGGCTTTTGCTCATCATATTCTCAATATGGCAAAAGTACCCGTAATGACAGTAACATCGGTAACTAATAACTCTTACTTTGAACCTATTTTAAAAATGCTCATAGATCCGGTAAATCTTTTTGGAAAAAAATGATGATAATACCAATGCAGAATTCTGCTTAAGATGCTTTTTATTCTTAGTATTTATTTGATTACTGCCCTGGGAATTTTCTTATTACCCAAATGGCTTAAAGAAAATAAAGCCATAGCACCTGCATTAATACAACTGGCAGTTTTTATCTTTTTTGCTGCTCAGGTCCCCCAAATCACCGGTATAAAAACAAAACAGATATTTATTAACTGGATCCCTCAACTTGGTCTGAATATCGAATTCATACTAGATGGACTTACCATTGTTTTTGCACTGCTGATCACAGGCATCGGCACCTTGGTTTTTCTCTATGCAAAAGCATATATGAAGGGGTATACCGGCACTGACAGGTTCTATTTTTATCTGACACTCTTCAGCGGGGCAATGCTGGGACTTGTTCTTTCGGCAAACCTGGTCCAGCTTTTCATGTTTTGGGAGTTAACAAGTTATCTGTCATATCTTTTAATTACTTTTTACCACGAAAAAGAAAAAGCCCGCAAGGCTGCATTCCAGTCACTTTATATTACCGGTTTTGGGGGGTTGTGCATGTTGGCCGGTATTATATTGCTGGGAAGCACTATCAACAGTTTTTCCTATAACGACTGGCTTGTTAATGCTGATGTTCTCAGGGAGAGCAGACTCTATCTGCCCGGCCTCGTTCTCATTCTTATTGGTGTATTTACGAAATCTGCCCAGTTCCCTTTTCATTTCTGGCTGCCCGGCGCAATGCAGGCACCTGCCCCGGTAAGTGCTTATCTTCATTCGGCGACCATGGTTAAAGTCGGCATTTTCCTGCTGGCCCGTCTTAGTCCCGTGCTGGGTGGCACACCCGGATGGATATATATAATATCCACAACAGGCATACTGACAATGCTTACCGGGTCATATTTCGCAGTAACAGAGAAGGATCTGAAAGGTGTATTAGCCTATACTACTATTAATGCCCTGGGAGTTCTGGTGCTTCTTTTTGGTATTGACACCAAAGAATCAATTAAAGCGGCTATGCTCTTCCTTTTTATTCATGCATTCTATAAGGCCACACTGTTTATGGCGGCGGGTCTTATTGAAAAAAAAACCGGAACCCGGGAAATCTCACAACTGGGAGGCCTAATAAAATATATGCCTGTCACATTTATTATTGCACTTCTTGCTCTTCTCTCCATGGCCGGACTACCTCCCATGCTTGGTTTCCTGGGGAAAGAACTTATTTATGAGGCAAAGATTCAATTGCCTGGAATTGCTTCATTTCTGCTGGTACTTGGTTTTATCTCTAATGTATTTATGTTAGCTGTCTCGCTGTTTCTGGCTCAAAAAGTGTTCCTGGGGAAGGTCAATAATTACAGGACACCACCCGATGAAAAAAATTTTGCTTTTCTTGCCGGACCTGCTATTTTAGTTTTATTGAGTATTATCCTCGGATTATTTCCGGGTAACCTGGGAACTGCTCTAATAAAACCTGCCCTGACAGTGGTATCTTCTGAGTCGGTTGAGGTGGAACTTAAACTCTGGCACGGATTCAACAGGGTATTTCTGCTGAGCCTCCTGACAATCCTGACCGGCATAACTCTTTTTTGGTTCATGTTGACAAAAAAGAAGTTGCTCGAGTTTTGGCGAAGGGTGAACAGTACTCTTTTTTCAACACAACTTGAAGATGTATTTGCCTGGCTAATCGGTAAACTAATAAATTTTGCTACATTTAAGACCCGCACAGTCCAGCATGGTTATCACCGCTATTACATACTGACAATAATCGTCTTTACAACCATCCTACTGTGGATACAAGTCTATCTGACACGCTTTTTGAATTTTGATATCCCCTTTACCATAAAACCATTTTATGTAACAGGACTAACTCTTGTTATTATACACGCAAGCATAGTAAGTACATTTTCACGTTCAAGGATTATAACAATTATCTCTATGGGAGTAGCAGGATATGGTATCGCTTTGGTCTTTCTGTATTACTCGGCAATTGACCTGGCAATAACACAAATTCTGACTGAAACTCTGACTATTGTAATGTTTATGGCAATTCTTCAACGTCTGCCACGTTTTGCCGTGCTCTCCTCCCGGCGTACAAGGTTGCGCGACTTACTGATTGCCTTGTCTTTCGGCGCTGTAATGACAATTCTTGCATTACAGGCTGCAGATGTAAATCTTAACAGACCTGTTTCAGAATTTTATTCAGAAAACAGTCTGGCAAAAGGATTCAGCGAAAATATTGTAAATGCTATTCTGATAAATTTCAGGGCACTGGATACATTGGGACAGGTTACCGTGCTTACTATCGCTGCGATTGGCGTATGCCTGCTATTATCACCAAAAAGAAAAAAAGTATGAATTCAGTAATACTTCAGCTTGCATCAAAATATCTCAAATGGCTGCTTATCATGTTTGCAGTTCTTGCTTTGTTAAGAGGCCAGGATGATCCGGGCGGGGGCTTTATAGGAGGATTAATGGCAGGACTGGCAATAGTTTATAAAGGATTTGCATATAATGCTTTTCAGGTTAAAGAACAATTTGCGAGCAAACCTGAAGGTTTAATTGCTCTTGGTTTATTGACAATCTTAATAAGTATTATCCCTTCAGTTTTAAATCATAAGACTCTGATGACTGCAATGTGGATAATAATTGACAATCCGCTTGGAGGTGAGATTGCTATCGGTACTCCGCTTTTGTTTGATGCAGGAATTTTTCTTGTAGTTACAGGTGTTACTTTAATGTTTGTATTTTCATTAACCCAAAAACTGTGATGGAGATAATTTTAGCAATAGTTGTAGGGATATTTTATTCATCTGCAGTCTATCTGATGTTGCGCAGAAGTATTCTTAAATTTATAATCGGACTGATCTTCATGATTAATGCTACCAACCTGCTTGTTTTTATGTCTGCAGGACTTGTATCCGGGAGCCCGGCTTATATTAATTTTGAAGATAAGGGTGTTACAGAGATTGCCGATCCCCTTCCCCAGGCTATAATTTTGACATCCATAGTGATAGGATTGGGAATAGTTGTCTTTACACTGGCACTGAAATTTAAATTTTTTGAAATGACAGGAACTGACGATCTGGATCAGCTTAAAAAAACTGATAATTAATATGGCTGTTGTTGCATTACCAATATTAATTCCTCTTTTTCTGATAGTAACCCTTCTGGTTATTAAATCAGATAAAATTGCCAGGTGGACAGGAGTTGCCGGATCTGCAATCCTTCTTGTCATCTCTGTATATATCTTCATACTGGTGAGAATTCATGGAATTCTTGTACTGCAGGCGGGAGGATGGGAGGCACCTTACGGTATAACTCTTGTAGCAGACTATCTTAGCATTCTTATGATCCTTTTTACATCGCTTATTAGTCTGCCCGTCGCAATCTATGCCCTTCATTTTCTTCCTGAGAATATCAGTCCTAATCGTTTTTATATTTTTTTCTTTGCTTTGCTAACGGGCTTAAACGGAACTTATGTTACCGGCGATTTATTTAATCTGTTTGTCTGGTTTGAGGTAATACTTATCTCTTCATTTGTACTTATCACTTTGGGATATAGTAAAGAGCAGCTTGAAGGTGGAATTAAATATCTTGCCTTAAACCTGCTCGGCTCACTGTTTTTGCTGGCAGGCACAGGTTTGCTATATGCACAGACCGGAACGCTCAATATGGCTCATCTTGCTGAAATTTTAAAAAACAGTGACCAGATAATAATTACAAACAGTGCTGCTATCCTTTTTTTTGTTGCTTTTGGCATTAAATCTGCCATTTTCCCTCTCTATTTTTGGTTGCCGGCATCTTACCATACCCTGAATATTACAGTTATATCCCTGTTTTCCGGGTTACTTACTGTTACAGGAGTATACACCCTGATTCGCTTTTTCACCCTATTCTTTCCGGATGAACTGATATTCTGGCATAAATTTCTGCTCATAATTGCCGGACTTACTATGCTTTCAGGGGGCCTTGCAGAGGTTTCACATTACGATATAAGAAGAATTTTGTCATATCACATTATCAGTCAGACCGGATATATATTGATGGGATTAGGAATATTTACACCTCTTGCACTTGCGGGTTCTGTTTTTTTTACACTGCATAATATGGTAGCCAAAACAAATACATTTTTAATTGCAGGAATTATTAACAGGGCTAAAGGATCCTATTATCTCAAAGACCTGGGAGGTCTGTTTAAACAATCTCCCCTGCTTGCAATACTTTTTTCCATACCCGCTTTTGCACTGGCCGGAGTACCCCCTGTTTCAGGATTTTTTGCAAAATTCATCCTCCTTAAAGCGGGACTTGAAAACGGTAACTATATAATAATAGCTGTGGCAGTTATCACAGCAATGTTTACGCTGTATTCAATGATCAAAATATGGAATGAAGCTTTTTTGAAAGTACAACCTGGCAATAAAAAGCATGATTATCAATATAAACCGGCCTTTACTGAATATTTCCCATCTCTTTTCCTGGGAACAATAAGTATTTTGCTGGGTGTTTTTGCATATTATATTTTCGAATGCGCTCTTGAGGCAGCCAATCAGCTTACAGATAATGACATTTATATTAACGCAGTTATGAAAGGGATCAAACCATGAATCTTTTGAAAAAAATTTTATTCATCCCGGGGTTTTTATTATACTATTTTCTGCAGCTCACCCTTGCTAACCTTTTTTTGTTAAGGCAGATATTTAATCCCTCAACTGAAGGGAAAACCGTAATAAGGGAAGTACCGGTAAGCCTAAAATCAAACGCGGGACTTCTTATTTTAACAAACCTGATCTCTATGTCACCCGGTACTTTAATCCTGGACGTCTCTGATGATAAAAAATTAATGAAAGTACATACTCTTTCAGATTGGCCGGATGTTGTTACAGACGGGCATCTGATGAAGTTGCAAAAAAACATTGAAAAGATAATCCTGTAAACTATGGAAAATTCGATGTCAGACAGCGTCTTGTTCATCGCTTTTACTTTACTTCTGACAGCAATGGTATTTACTTTTATCCGTCTGATAAAGGGCCCTTCTGTAAACGACAGAATTGCGGCAATGGAGCTGATTGCCATAATTATCATGGGCTTTATTCTTGTATACTGCCTGTTGATAAAAAAAGCTGTCTATATGGACATGCCGGTTATTATATCTCTTATTTCATTTATCGGAACAATAGCAATATCAACATATTTAAAACATAAAAATGGTTAATGAAGTTATATCAGTTCTTATTATTACAGGTGCATTTTTTATTTTAGTCGCTGCCCTGGGAATTCTGAAATTTAAAAATTTATACGGCAGACTGCATGCAGTAACCAAAGCATCAGCATTCGGGATTATTATAATTGTAATTGGCGTAAGTATTTTTTTCAATATGCCTTCAACATATATTAAAGGAATATTTATAATTTTTTTCACCTGCCTTACTGCGCCATTGACTGCACATGCAATGGTAAAATCATTTAAAACTGATGATAAAACTGATGATAATAAAATCCAAAAACAGTAACAAAGAAACAGACCAGAGTTCAGTAAATCCGGTTAACCATCTAACTTTATAATCTGTCTCTATGCAAACAAAACCCTGATAATTAAATACTTACAATGCGAATATCCGGCCAGTATCGAAAATAGAACAGTCCTATTTCCTGTATATGACAATGGCAGGATCAAGAGGATATCTACCCGATTCCCTGCCGTAAACGGAAAGACCGCCACGATCTGGAGATGTCTCATCCACAAGCAGTCTGATAGTTATCTCACCAGCCTCAATAGCCGCCTTTTCTGCCACCTCATCCAGTGTGGCACTAATTAAAAATCCATAAGATCCTGCCTCATCAAGAAGCCACGGTATACTGTGATCATCACTTCCCCATTCCCAACCGGGTTCCTGATTCATCCATGACAGAATCCCTCGATGATCAGCCGGGTCATCTGTTAATTCTTCCTCAGCTATTTTATGATCACCGGCAATCACCTTAATAAATGAGCCATGCAGTTTTTCGTCTGTCTGAGGATAACTGTTCTGCCCGTATCCCGGATCCGTCCCTTTTTCAGTTACGACAGTCATCCCGATACGTTCAGCTGCACCCTTCTCAAGATATTTTGACTGAGGATACCTTGATGCCAGCTCAGCTCTGAATTCAATACTCTCTATCTCCTCCTTAGAAATATCATCAGACAGTTTAAAATTATACTCAAAAAAGCCTGAACCCATTCCCCAGACTTTTCCCCCTTTCTGTGGTTTATGCTGTCCGATACTCCATGATGCATCTGTATAATCAGAAGAAGACCGTGTAATGATTATCTTGCCCGCCGGCATATCACCCTCAACCTTAAACGGAAGGAAATTGCGTTGGATTACATTCCCGTTTTCATCTTCCAAAATAGTAGCTAATATCATTACTGCTGTCTCATCCGGAGTCTTGAAATTTACAGGTTTGAGTTCTGTATAGCTGAATGGATTGGCAAATGCATCTCTCTGACCGGAAATATATTCAAATTTATCTCCCAGTTGATCCCATCCGAAAACAGAGTACCTCAATATGAGTATTTCAGGGATATCATTTGTTGCGGCACTGATACCAACAGGTATCTCAATATCCTCACCACCCCGGTAAGTACGGAAAAAGCTTTCGCCGGGCACTATATACAGATCCTGATGGAAATCCTTCATAGTCATTCCCGGATTCAGCTCATCCAGACCAAAATCCTTTTTTGATCTGTCGAAACGGTAATAACCGTTCCATTCGTTTATCACATCATGAAATTCGGTGAACAAAAATCCTGCAATTTTGGGACGTTTCCTGAATTCATTCATCATTATGTGGTACTCCCAGGTTATGTCTATGTCTCCTGTACTGCCACTATATCCCCAGACTGCACCGCATTCAGAGTTAAACATTGGCTGGTTGCCCTGAACATTATCGCCAATGAAGTTAAATTCTGATCCGGGATATGTATTTTCCAATACCATGTCGAGGAATCCTGACCAGTGTCTTGCCGGAGAATAACGGTGCCATGTGTTAATATCCGTGATAACATGATCCCAGTTGCAGGGTGAGTTGTCTTCTACCAGCCGGACAGGATCATAGTCTTTTATATTATGATACCATTTACGCACCCAATCCTGTGTTTCAGGAAGATAGCTTCTCTTGCCGGTAATTGTATCCTTTGTGAAAAGACCCCAGGTTTCATTAAAGAGAACCCACGAAAAGATAGATGGATGATTATAATCTCGTTCAACCTGGTTTGACGCTAAATATTCCCAGTTTGACCTGGCTGTGCTGTCCGGTTCTCCCCAGTAGTTTGGAATGTCCTCCTGAATCAGCAGTCCGAGTTTATCGGCCCAGTATAATTTCCTTGGAATCTCAGCTTTTATGTGAATTCTCAAACCATTTAATCCCAAATCTTTTGCTCTCAATATCTCCTCTTTCATGAACTTATCTGAGGGGAAAGTGTAAAATCCCTCAGGATGATAACTCTGGTCAAGCGAAAGTTTCAGATATATGGGTTGATTATTAAGAGCAACATACTGAAAATCTTTTCCGGGAATTTCAACTGCTGATATTTTCCGCATTCCGAAATACCCTGCGACCTCATCTTTAATATCATTGACCATCAATGAAGCAGATACTTCATAAAGAAACGGATCCTCTAAAGTCCACAACTTCATTTCAGGAACAGGCACATCAAACTTAATATAATCCTGCTTCACCGGAATCTCAATACGGTAAGCCAGACTGTTATTCTTTCCCTTTAAATGGAATTCTGCCTGATTATCAACCTCATCATTTAATTTTAGTTCAACTGTAACTATTTGTTCATCTATGTCAGGAGTATATTTAATATGGGAAATATAATTTTTTGGTCTTCCCTCAATAAAAACTGTCTGCCAGATTCCTTTGGCATTACCATAGTACTGCTTACCTGAAGGACGGTTGTCCAACTCTTCATCTTCGACCCTGACAGCAAGATGATTTTCACCCTTTTGGAGAACTTTGGTTACATCAAAATCAAAAGGAACATAACCACCCCGGTGACTCCCGATTTTGGTACCGTTAAGCCACACAGTGGTATTAAAATCACTGGCACAAAAAACCAGCCATGTATTCTTTCCTTCCCACTTTTCAGGATTCTTAACCTCAAAGGACAGTGAGTACCAACCGATATGTAAATCAGGCATTTGAATCTCACTCAGGGGAGCTGCCCAAGAAAAAGGCACTAAGATTTTATGGTCAAATGATTCCGGATCATCCTGCCAATTCTCTGTTAAACCAATATTCAATGAATCAGGCCTGAATTTCCAGTAACCATTAAGATTCTGCCATACCTCACGTTCAAAATCGGGTCTCGGATGTTCGGAAAGAGGTATTCTCTCTGAATTCCGGTTACAGCTCACCAGGAAAATGATAATCAGAGCCGGTAAGAACTTTAGTTTCATTTCAAACAAATTTTATAAATACCATTACAGACAATCAAAAGTAATCATTTCCCCCGACAAATCTAACGGCCGGAATGCCCACTTTTAGAATTGATTATTTTAAACTTGCTCTTGAATAAAACCTGAAACAATTAAGAACTTAACCCTTTTGAAAGTGACCAGGTAACCAGGCAAATTTCCAATAGCTCAAAACCCTTAATGCACATAAACAGAATTCAGAGATAGTACAACAATATTATTTAATGAATGAAATATCATTGCTGCCGGTAATCCGTACTTTCTGCGGATTATTCCCAATAATACAGCTAAAGGGAAAAAGGCTGCCAAAGTCACTATGATTTTTTTCATGTATTTATCTGTAGTTTGTTAACTTTATGCATTAAACAATTTTTTACAGAAATGAACACTGCTTATCCATTAATACCTGTTTCTGTAATAATCATAGCAGCTTACGCAATTACCTGGCTCTATGCACGCTGGGGTATTTTCTCACGATTTGGTCACAGGAAATTCTGGAATTATATACTCCTCATAACTTTTATTATTTCCGGAATTGCAGGACTTATAAGTGTAGTAAAAGTCAATTACAAAATAGAAATTCCATATTACGACCTGCTTTTAAAATGGCATGTATCATTTGGGATCGGCATGGTCATTATATCTGTTTTTCATTTTTTTGATCATCTTAGTTACTATTTTCCATGGTTGGTAAAGGGTACTTCATCTGCCAAAAAGACCTGTATTACTGAACAGGAAGTAAAACTGACTGAAAAATACCGGTACCTTTTGATTTTTCTGGGAATACTGACCATGATAAACCAGATTATTTTTATCAGGGAGTTCATGAGTGTTTTTGCTGGTAATGAACTTATCATGGGAGTAATTATGTCTACCTGGTTTCTGCTGACCGGATGGGGTGCATTTAAAGGCAGAAAAAAAATATCCCGCTCCTTCAATATAAAAAGGGGATTAACCATGCTTATTTTTCTGGCATTCTCACCGGCAATTATGATGGTGATGCTTTATCTGCTGAAGTACCTGTTATTTCCTCCCGGAACAATAACCGGTCTGACAATATCACTGGCAGGAGCTTCCCTTTTGCTCTTCCCTGTGTGCTTTCTCGGAGGATACCTGTTTACAGCCCTCGCCTCCCTCCTTTCAGAAGCAGGTTCCGGAAATCTTATCGGGAAAGCGTATTCCTGTGAATCTGTCGGAAGTCTGGCAGGAGGACTGCTCTTTAGCTTAATTCTGGGAAGATATTTTACCTCTTTTCAGGTAATAGGATTAACAACCGGATTAATCCTTATTGCCGGCAGTATGTTAAAACCGCAAAACAACAAATTAAAATTTCCGGTTTTCATTGCATCGGGACTAATTATACCGATCCTGGTTTTTATCTTTAATCCTGATTTAAAACTGAAAAAATTATTGTACCCTAACCAGGAGATTTTGCTGAACAAAAGTACACGGTATGGCAATCTCGTTGTCACTGAACAAGCCGGACAATTTAATTTTTATGAAAATAATTCCCTTCAGTTCTATACGGAGAATATGATGATCAATGAAGAGGCAGTTCATTTCGCTTTGGCTCGTCATCAAAATCCAAAGCAGGTGTTGCTTATCTCAGGAGGTATTGCCGGAATGACAAAAGAGATAAAAAAATACAATATCGACAAAATAACATATCTTGAGACTAATCCTGAAGTATTCCTGCATTGGGAAAAATTTAAAGAAACAGAAGAGAAGGATATCAAAGTTGAAATTGTAAAATCCGATATCCGCTCTTTTTTACGCCGTACAGACAATATCTACGATGTTATTCTTATCAATCTGCCGCCTCCGTCAACATTAGGATACAACAGATTTTACACCAGCGAGTTTTTCGCAACAGTAAAAAAACATTGCAACCAAAACACAATAGTAAGTACCTGCCTGCCATCTCTGGCAAACTATGCCGAAGAGAACGCACTTGATATACAATCTTCACTCTGGAAAACTTTAGAATTATTTTTCAGTCAAAAGCTTCTTGTACCAGGTGAACAAAATTATTTTCTTGCATCAGATGGTATTATGGAACCAGATATTACAGAGCTTATTGATCAAAAAGAAGTTGAGACCGAATATGTTAACAAATATTATATAGACGATAATCTTCTGAACATGCGTAGTAATACTCTGGTTTCTCAATTTGATCAGTCTGTAAAAATAAATCACGATTTTAAACCTTTCATGTTTTTAAAACAGTCAGGTCACTGGCTAAGTCATTTTAATACAAACTACCATTATATTATTATTATTCCGGTATTGCTGTTCATATTTCTGTTTTTTAAACAGAATGCAATTACAGCAGGTTTATACACCGGCGGATTCACAGCAACTTCACTTGAAATTGTTATGATGCTGGCTTACCAGATATTTGCCGGCAGTATATATCTCGCATCAGCATTTTTCTTTACAGCATTTATGGGAGGTTTAGCTGCAGGGAGTTACCGGAAAATTAAAACCTCCGGGAAAATTCTGGTTAAAAACTACTATAAACTACAATTCTTAATTGCACTTTTTGCTTTAATGTTACCGGTATTTATCAATTTGATTGATTTTATGGCCGGATGGATAATACTGGTGCGGATTTTCTTCATTTTACTTGTATTCACTCTTGCTTTTGGTATCGGATTTGAGTTTAACCTGGCATCAGTGTTACAAAAAAGAAGTTATACCGAAACATCAGGAATTAATTACAGTACGGATCTTGCCGGTTCAGCCTTTGGTGCTTTCATAACGGCACTTATACTGCTGCCGGTTGCAGGATTGACATATACATGCATTATCATTGCAGGATTAAACATTGTGAGCGGACTGATTACATATTCAGCACGTGGGAAAAAAATATTTGCTTAGTATTTCGTATCTTTTAGAAAATATAATATGTAGGCTGGTTAAAAGGGTGATTCACCCATTTGAGACAAATTACTTAAAATTATTGAATTGATTTCCATGTATTTAATAAAACATTCACATTTAACAAAGTGCTTTTTTGAAATTCCGGCTATACAACAGAATAACTGATAACATTGATTAATCCTGCTGAATAGCTGTCCGGATTACTTTACAGTTTGCAGTCACTGACAAAAAAATTTAAAAGATGAAGAAGAGGCAATTTATAAAAACAGCAATAATGGGAGCAGGTGGATTTTGTATGTGCCCTCCGGCCTGGGCAAATGAAAGCATTGCCTCCGCTGACCAGGTCGGGGAGAAATGGACAAGGGAAGCCTTATTCTATAGTGAAACTCCCAAAGGTATCCGGTGTCTTATCTGCCCCAATGAATGCGATATTACAGAGGGTGAGACAGGTGATTGCAGAAACAGGATAAACAAAAACGGTAAACTATATACAATTGCCTATGGTAATCCTTGTGCAGTTCACATTGATCCAATTGAAAAGAAGCCCCTGCTCCATTTTCTGCCGGGAAGTAAAGCTTTTTCAGTGGCTACTGCAGGTTGTAACCTGGCCTGCCTCAATTGTCAAAACTGGACAATTTCACAGAAGAGTCCGGCCGAAACCAAAAACTATGACCTTCTTCCACAAAAGCTGGTTGAATCATGCATTGAAAATGGATGCGAGTCGATAGCCTATACCTATTCAGAACCAATTACTTTTTATGAATATACACACGACTCCTCAGTTCTGGCAAGGCAGGCAGGAATAAAAAATATTATGGTATCTGCAGGATATATAAATCACGATCCTCTGCTTAAACTTTGTAAAGTAATAGATGCTGCTAACATAGATCTGAAATCATTCAGCGACGAAATTTACCTTAAACTGAATGCAGGAAAATTACAGCCTGTTCTTGATACTCTTATTACTTTGAAAAATGAAGGGGTATGGCTGGAGATTACCAATCTTGTTGTTCCTTCGTGGACTGACGACCTGGATATGATCCGCCGTATGTGTGAATGGCTCCTGAATAATGGTTTTGAAGAAACACCTCTTCATTTCAGCAGATTCCACCCCGCATACAAGCTTACCCAACTACCTCCCACTCCTGTCAATATTCTCAAAAGTGCAAGGGAAACAGCACTTAAGGAGGGCCTGAAGTATGTATATATTGGAAATGTTCCCGGACTGGGCGCTGAAAATACTTCCTGCCCTGAATGCCTGAAAACTGTTATTGAACGCCGTGGATATTCAGTTGTAAACAGTAATATCAAAGAAGGGAAATGTGGTTTCTGCGGGGCAGATATCAGGGGAGTTTGGCAATAAACAGGGTAAATATTATTAGTCTGATACAAATCAATTTGATATCAGATATAAAAAAAAACCGTTCCGGGGAAAAGGAACGGTTGGGGAATTTCATTTTGTATGGTGAGCTAATTCGAATTTTCCAGCATGATTTTTACTCTGTTTTCTTTGGCATCCAACCGGAAGGTCTCTATATTGCTTTTGTAAGAAATATAGGTGGTTATTAGCTTATAATCACCGGGTTTAATATTCTGAAAATGAAAATTCCCATCGAAGTCTGTGTACGATTTAATATCGGTTCCCTCTATTTTTACCTCAACACCTGTCAGCAACTCACCTGATTTTGAATCGTATACAGTACCTGAAATAGCTATTGAAGCATTATTATCTGAATCATTTATTTTCTTCAGCTCTTTATCTTCTGCATAAATTGAAATTGTTAGAATGAGAGCAATAAAGGATAAAATTAATTTTTTCATTTTTCTGATATTATATTTATTGTGTAAAATTAGCTTACCGCTGTTAAACTGTAATTAAAAAAATATTACACTTTTATTACATTCAACAAAATCAATATTCCCTCTCATTCACAAGGATTCCTTTACTGTTGAATTTTTTCCATGTGCCTGTTTTCTCGCCATTATTGTACCGAAGTTCATAGAGCAGGTTCCCGTTATCATCCCATATCTTCCATTTTCCATGTTTTTTGCCGTTTTTATAACCTGCCACAGAAACTTTTTTGTTATCAATATTATACATCTCCCATTTCCCGGACATTAGATTATCCTTGTAAGCGCGTACTTCATGTAAATTCCCGTTATCAAAATATATCCTCACCTTTCCATCTTTTTTCCCATCTTTTAAATCCATTACCATCTTTATTTGCCCGTTTTCATAATGAGAGACATAGCGACCCGTGTAAGGCTTACCGTCTTTATAAAAAAGATCATCAGTCTCTCTTAACTCCTGGGCAGAAACACCTGATACAGTAAGTATTATAATTCCAAGAAAAGTTAGTAATTGCTTCATATCACTATTGTTTACAGCCACTTAAATCATTAATATCAAGATTTAAAGACATTGATTATATATTTAAAATCAAATGGGCGAAATTAGAAAAATTCCTTCCCTCTGCTCTTCAGGAATCTATATTTAATTAAAATTTAATAAATTATGATAAATAAAAATACCGGGGTAATAACTGAACATCTATTTATTGCAATACTCTGAAAACACTCTTTAACTGATTAAATAAATACCTATAAATCAATTAATTAAGTGTTCAAAAGGAAAGTAATTTTTTATTAATTACAATGTAACAATTTTGTAACAACCCCAAAGTACATTTGCCGGAAATTATAAAACGGATTATTATGAAACGAATTAAGCTTTTAGTTAGTATAGCTATTTTTGCAGGACTATTTGCTACTTCCTGCACTGAAGAAGATCCGGTTACAGCATTTCAAAGACCCGCCGTAATATCTTCAACTAACGTATTGAACGTGCCATACGGTGCAAGTAATAAGGCTGTTGATTTTTCTGTGTCAGTAGATCCCAATCTGACGGCAACATTTTCTGCAACCGGGACAGGAGTTACAATACAAAACTCTTCCGGTAGTGTAAACAGCCCCAATGTAAGCATAAATTTTGATGCAGGTGCAAATTCTGGGGCTGCCTCAGTTACATTAACAGTAACAGATTCTGAGGGTCAGTCGGCCAACGCAACGGCAGTTATTAATATTGATAAACCTGAATATGAGATAAAAGTAAATAGTAATATAAATGAAAATACTACCTGGTCAGCCGGAAAAGTTTACATTCTGGGCGGAAGAATAACAGTGGTAAATGGTGTAACCCTGACTATTGAACCCGGTACTATTATTAAAGGTGAAGCAGGGACTGGTGCCAATGCAACTGCACTATTGATTGCAAGGGGCGGTACTTTGTTGGCAGAAGGCACAGCTGAAAAACCGATAATATTTACTTCGGTGGCCGATGAAATTTCTCCCGAAGATATAGTAGCCGGTAATTTTGAAAGTCCGAATCTTGATCCTGATATCAACGGACTATGGGGAGGGCTTATCGTACTTGGCAGGGCACCCGTATCAGCATCTAATGAATCAGGGGATGTAAGTGAAGTACAGATTGAAGGAATACCCACATCAGATCAAAACGGACTTTACGGAGGAAATGTGCCGGAAGATAATTCCGGTGTTTTAAAATATATTTCAATTCGTCATGGAGGAACCAACATAGGATCAGGTAATGAAATCAACGGTCTCTCTTTAGGCGGTGTCGGATCAGGTACCGTTGTTGAAAACATAGAAATAGTAGCAAACCAGGATGATGGTATTGAATGGTTTGGGGGTACCGTAAATGTTAAAAATGTGGTTGTCTGGAATGTTGGTGATGATGGCATAGATACCGACCAGTCGTGGAACGGCACACTTGATAATTTCATTGTGATAGCACCGGGTGGACACTGTTTTGAATTAGACGGTCCGGAAGGTTCAATGGAAGCAGGTCATATAATTAAAAACGGAACAATATCTGCCACTGTGGGCGACCGCAAATCTGAGGACCTGATCAATGTTGATAACAATTCAATTGTTGATTTGAAAAATCTGTTCTTCACTAATATATCAGGCGGTCAAAAAATAAACCGCGTAACGGCTCCCAAAGTAACATTTGAGGGTATTGAGATTGACGTGACCTCTGAAAAGCTGGCTGATCATGTAAATGGAGATATTCCGGCCGGCATCATAGCGGGTAAAGGAACCAACAAAGCTAACCCATCAGTGTTTGAATGGACTTGGGCAAAAAAAGCCGGGGCCCTTGCGGGATTATAGAATAATAAACTATCAACAAGAGACAGACTTGCAGAATTGTTTATGCAGGTCTGTCTGTTTGTTTAATTAAGAGATACTGTTTTAATATGAAAAAAATAATATTGATTATATATTTTGCATTATTCTCATTGATTATTTCTGCACAGGAAGGTATTATAAGGGGAACAGTTTATGATGATAAGACCGGTGAAACACTGGTGGGTGTGACAATAATTATACAGGGCACCACAACAGGAACAGCAACTGATCTTGACGGGCAGTTTTCAATTAGCCTTGAACCGGGCAACTATAATTTGCAAATATCATATATCTCTTATCAAACACTTAATATTAACCAGGTTCAGGTAAAAGACGGGGAAGTGACTAATCTTGAAAATATCAGACTAAAAGAGAGTGTGCTGGAACTGGATGAGGTTGTCATTACGGCTGAAGTTATAAGGACTACTGAATCTGCGTTGAATACAATTAAGAAAAATTCAGCTGTTATAATGGACGGCATATCTTCAGCAAAAATTAAACTGACGGGTGATAATAGTGCTGTTGAGGCAGCCAAAAGGGTAACAGGGGTATCAACTGAGGAGGGTAAATATGTATATGTCCGCGGACTGGGCGACCGTTACTCAAAAACTACATTAAATAATATGGATATTCCGGGACTCGATCCTGACCGTAACAGTCTCCAGATGGATATTTTCCCTAATAACCTGATTGACAATATGCTTGTCAGTAAAAATTTTTTAGCAGAGATGCCGGCAGATTTCACAGGAGGAGTGTTGAACATTGAAACAAAAGATTTTCCGGAAGAAAAAACAGTGAGTTTATCAGTAAGTACATCATATAATCCGGCGATGCATTTCAACCCTGACTATCTCACATATCCTGGAGGATCAACTGACTTCCTGGGATTTGATGACGGAACCCGGTCTCTGCCCGAAGGTGCTGACCAACCTGATATACCAACTCCGATAAGCGGGGCATCACAGCAGGAGATATCTGAGTTTATAACAAGCTTTAATCCCCAACTTGCTGCAATAAGAAAGACAAGTCCGGCAGATTACAGCATAAATTTTGCCTTTGGAGATCAGCTCAGCTTGTCAGGAACAAACAACCGCGGACCAAAATTAGGTTACATTTTCTCATTGTCATATAAATCGGATTATAAATATTACAGTGATGTTGTGAACAGTGAATACCAAAGATATATCGACCCTCTTGAATATGATTTGCGTTATGCTACAATACAAAACGGACAGTTGGGAGAGCATAACGTCCTGGCAGGAATTCTCGGAGGAATAGCTCTGAAAACAACCTTTTCCAAAATCAGGCTTACAGGTATGAGATTACAAAACGGTGAGAGCCGCGCCGGCATATTCGGGATAGAAAATAACGGAGAGGCAGTAGGTCAGTCAGGTTATAAAGCCACTTCAGATAACCTGGAGTATAATCAACGCTCTTTAACCAATTTATTTTTGAATGGAACCCATCTTTTTAAACAATCAGGATGGGAGATCGACTGGCGTCTTTCCCCCACTCTTTCAACATCTGAAGACCCTGATATAAGAAAAACAGCATTTACTCATACATCAGGCGGAAGCAGTTTTATGGCAGGGGCCGGGGGTAATCCCACACGCATCTGGAGATCGTTAAATGAATTGAATGTCAGCGGCAAATTTGATATTATTAAAAGATACACATTCCTGGAGAGTGATGCAGTACTTAAATTTGGAGTGAGCCATAATTATAAAGCCAGGGACTACGAAATTCTATTTTTTGATGTTCAGTTCTTCGGAGGCCAGTCGTGGCCGGATCCCGATCCTTCAATTGTTTTAGACCCGGGAAATATCTATCCGAACCGTCCAAACAGCATCTATTACCAGTCAGGTAACAGCAATCCCAATCCTAATGAATATAAATCCAATATAAACAATACAGGAATATATATCTCAAATGAAGTATCTCTCGCTCCAAAAATTAGAACAATTCTTGGACTAAGAGTTGAAAATTACATTCAGAGACATACCGGAAGGGACCAGAGATATGCCAGCGGAGACACTGAAAACGGCAGGAATCTTGATAATGAAAAGGTCTTGGAGTCGGCCGACCTGTTTCCCTCGGTGAACCTGATTTATTCGGTTTCGGAGGATCAAAAACTGAGAGCTTCATTCTCTAAAACCATAGCCCGTCCCTCCTTCAAAGAGTTATCCTTTGCCCAGATACTCGATCCGGTATCAAACCGTATTTTTAACGGATCCCTGTTTACCTATCCCGGTTGGAAGGGAAACCTGACCGAAACACGGATTAACAATCTGGATGTCAGATGGGAGCTCTACCTTGAAAGGGATCAGATGGTCTCAGCCAGCACTTTTATCAAAACATTTGATAAACCCATAGAGCTGGTGCGCATTCCCGAACAGCAAACCAGTACCGAATATCAACCAAGAAATGTAGGTAGGGGAAGATTATACGGACTCGAATTTGAATTCAGAAAAGATTTGGATTTTATCTCACCGTTTTGGAAAGATTTTAATATCAATAGTAACATTACAATGGTAAAGTCACAGGTTGAAATGACAGACACTGAATTTAATTCAAGAAAAACCTACCAAAAAGAGGGAGAAAAAACGGATGACAGAAGGGGGATGGCGGGTCAGGCCCCGTATGTAATAAATGCAGGATTAACATACAGTAACTACGATGCAGGTATAGATGCAGGTATCTTTTTTAATGTCAAGGGAGAAACTCTCAGCATAGTAGGTGCCGGACTTTTCCCTGACATATACACAAAACCTTTTAACAGTTTAAATCTCAGTATTAACAAAGCAATAGGAGAGAGCCGGAAGACAACGGTCAATTTTAAAATATCAAATATTTTAAACTCTTTACCAGAAAGTTATTATAAATCATTTGGTGCTGAAGACAAAATATATAGCAGCATTAATCCGGGAAGGTCCTTCAGTTTTGGAGTAAGCTATAAATTCTGATATATAAAAGATTCACTATGCCAGATGCATGGTGAATCTTTTAAAAAGTGTCACTTTTTTGCCAGGGAGAAAAGAAATTCTGTTCCCCCTTCCGGCCGGTTCCTGACTGAAATTTCACCTTTATGAAGCTGGATGGCATTTTTCACAATTGCCAGTCCCAGTCCTGTACCACCCATTTCCCTGGTACGCCCATGATCAACCCGGTAAAAACGTTCAAATATTCTGGGCAGATGCTCCTCAGGAATTCCATCACCATTATCAGAATATGAAAAATAGTAGTAATTTTCATCTTCATGATATTTACTAATCTTAATAGTGATTCCTTTTCCTCCGTAATTGATGGAGTTTTCAACAAAATTTTGAAATACCGAAAACAGCAGGGAGTCATTCCCGTTTAAAATTACTCCTTCCGGAACATTACTGATGAAAACGATGTCTCTTTCGTGCATACGGCTGGCAAAATTTTCATATACCTCATCAATGATATTTTTCAGATCTGCCGGCTTAAATTTAAAAAGATCACCGGCATCTTCAATATTGTTCAGAAGGGAGACATCATTAATCAGGTGAGTCAGCCTCTCGGACTGCATAAATGCTTTTTCCAGAAAATATTTTTGTTTTTCTTCCTGAACCGGCCAGTTTTCAATCATAGTCTCCAGATAACCTTTGACGGAGGCAAGAGGAGTTTTCAATTCGTGAGCAATATTTGAAGTTAACTGCTGCTTCATCAGTCTCCTCTTTTCCAACCTTGTAATGTCAGTAATCATCACCTCAAAGCTCTTATCAGGAAAAATTATACTCTGAATCTTAAAATATTTATCTCCCGAAGAGATTACAAACTCCAGATTAGGCAATGTTTCTGGATTTATACTCTCTCTGTTTCCCTGATAGCTGTCTATAAATTTATTCAGCTTTTTGAATTCTTGCATCCTGAAAATATCTTCAGAATTGTTTATCCTTTTTTTTGAGATCAGATTGACATATTGAATAAAATTACGGTTAGACAAAGACTTCTCCCGCAATGGTGAAAAAAAGGCAATACCCTCATTAAGCGCATTCAAATGATTAAAAAGCTTCTCCTTTTCATTATATAGTTCGTCTTTAGCTTTTTTAAGCTTATTATAAATACGTATGATCTGTCCACCGATTACACCCAACTCATTATCCGGGAATGAGACATCATGTTCCACCAACTCATTTTTACCGGCTTTTATTGAAAAATCTTTCAGTTTGGTTATTGCAACCGAAAGACGGTCGGTTACCAGAAAAAGAATAAAACCAATTATTCCGAAAACAGATATCATAAAAAATATAAAAGCTCGCTCTGCCTTAAGAAAATTTTTTATCTGAACATTATAAACCAATGCAGTTCGAACAAAATATTCCTGATATCTCCTGGCATAATAGTAATAATTCTCATCAGTGGTTTCCGAATGCCTTATATTGGATCCTGTCTCATTTATCAAAGCCTTCTGAATTTCAGGTCTGTCCAAATGGTTCTCCATCAAATTATATTCTTTTACAAAGCTGTCGTACAAAACTTTTCCGGTGTTTGATATCAACGTAATACGGACATTGGGTTGCGGGAGAATCCCGTTAAGAGCACTAATCTGGTCTAATTCATTTTTTTCAATCAACCTCTGTTGCAGTATAAACCGGTGGGTAATTTCGGAAATATTATCCAGCGTATTTTCCAACTGTGCTGTACGGTAATTTTTTTCCCGTCTGTACTGGAAGGTAAGTATAGCAGATGTAAAGAGAATAAAAACAATTATATAATAAAAAAATATCTCGCCTCTGAATGATTTTTTTATCACTTTTAATTGATTTAAATTAAGTTTCTACTGTTTAAAGCAATAACCATAACCTGATTTGCCTTTTATATTAGAACCGTATTTGCCAATTTTCTTTCTTAAGCGGGCAATATTAACGTCTACATTTCTTTCGGTTACTATAACATCATCATCCCAGATCCGCGACAGTATTTCATCACGACTAATATACCTGTCGATATTATTTAAAAGCAGAACCAGTATTTCAAACTCCTTGCGTGTCAGATTCACAGTTTGTTCATTTGCTGTAACTTCTTTTTTCTTCTGATTAATAATCAATTCTTTATAAACAATATGCTTATCCTCATCCTCGATTTTTTCCCCTCTTTTCAATATAGCTCTTATACGTGCGATTACCTCTTTAATAGAAAAAGGTTTTGAAATATAGTCGTCAGCCCCAACATTAAAACCTGTTAAAATATCGTTCTCTTCTCCTTTTGCAGTAAGAAAAATTATCGGGATAGAAAGTTTTTTCTCTTTCCTGATAATGTATGCTGTTTTATATCCGGAGATACCGCCCATCATCACGTCAAGTAAAATGAGATCAAATTTTTCAAGTGACTTATTCAAAGTCTCTTCTCCTGAGTATGCAATCTCGGTATAAAAACCTTCGCTTTCAAGATTGAACTGCAATATTTCACATAGATCTTTTTCGTCGTCTACGATCAAAATTTTTTTATTCTTATCCATATATGAGTTCCTTATAAAAATTAAAAATACAAAAGCACTTGTACATTTAATAACAGCTTATAAATCAAATTAAGATATCTTTCAGATGTGTCTGGCAGTGTATATTAACCTATTTTCAGACCAGGCACACATAATTAAAACTGCTATTTGTAAAGTTACTTTTAAAATGGTATAATGAGTATTATTTTTGTTACAAAACGATTACTAAATTATTAAAGAAGTATTTATCGTAAACTTGTTTTTTAAAAGCTTGTTAGAAATTCTCATTAGAGTTCCTGAAGGAATTAATGATATCTTCAGTCAGTCGAAAAATGGCAGTCAAAAGATAAAAAAACAGTCTCTTTTGGGGATGATAACCAGAGTGAATGATAATCTATCCTCTCTGCAAGATTATATAGCAGCAGAATGAACTATCACAATAATTCAACTTGTTCCGGGAAGTTTTTCCCGGAAGGTCTATTTTTTTATACCTTTTTTCATTGTAAAAGTTATAAAGTCGCGGTGAGATTTTATAAGATTTATACAGTGAAGTAACATATTCTTTGTTTCAGTAATGGTATTAAAAAACAGAATGGAATTTCTTGTATTGACCACCCCGGATTTTATTCTTTTTATCTGGGCAATTTCCAATTGTTCCAGATATACCAAAATATCATCCCGTTGTTTAATAAGGTCGTTGACAGAATCAAATTTGTTTCCTTTTATGACCTGATGAGAAAAGTTGAAAAAACTATCTGTCTTTTCAATCAGTGCCTTCAGTTCCTGTACCTGCACTTTAATAAAAGGTTTATGATTATTGTTAAGATGCTCAAACAGCGGCTCAACCAGGAAGTTAAGAGAATGAGCCATTTCTCTCTGATAGTCAATCAACTGTACATAAAAATGTCCGGAATCAATCTCCTCTTCAATTCTTGACAAAGTATTTAATACCCTGTTTTTTTGTTTTTTTGATCTCTTGTTCAGATTATCTTTAAGTCCCAGTGAATCTTTCAGATTAGAACGTTTTTCCTTCAGGAAGGCTTCCAGGCTCGAAGAATAAATACTATTAGCCATCATTATCGATTTCGTTACCTGCTTTTTACACTTCTCTATCACCTTATCTGTTTCATCCTTTTCATTTATAGCATCTTCATCTTCAATCAACGCATTGGCTCGGCGTTTTTTAAACAGATGGTGTGTTCGAATTACCATTGCTATAGCTATAGCAATAAAAATAAAAATCATTATGCTACCACCGAATGAGATAACAAAGGCAATTAATCCTGAAAAAGTAAAGGCAATTATAGCAGTTAAAAACCAACCTCCGATTACTGCAAATACACCGGATATACGGTAAACAGCACTTTCACGGTCCCATGCACGATCAGCAAGTGAGGTTCCCATAGCCACCATAAAAGTGACATATGTTGTTGATAAAGGAAGTTTCAACGATGTGCCAAAAGCAATTAAAATACTGGCAACCACCAGATTGACAGATGCTCTGATTTTATCAAATGCAGGTGTATCAGAACTAGGAAGCTGACTCAGTGGTACTGGTCTAAATCTCTCCTCAATTGATCTGTTTACTCTGGCCGGCAAAAGTCTTGATAAAGATTTATTTACATTGATTGTGCTTCTTACCGTTAACCTGGCAATTAAGGATGATCCGAAACGCTCCATACCTTCAGACTGTCTGCCCAGGTTTACCTCAGTTTCGGTTACGGATTGTGCCTTTTTCGAAGTTATTAATGTAATAACCATTATCAGGCCTGATAGTAATAACATAAATACCGGAGTAGAACTTTTATCCCTCAACATCTCCATTGAAAAACTATCAGGAGACACCCCCCCGGATCCGATCCATGCCTGAAAAGACTTGAATCCGGCAACAGGTACACCAATAAAATTAACCAGGTCATTCCCTGCAAACGCCATTGCCAGTGCAAAAGTACCGATAAGTACAGTGAGTTTTAATATTTTAACTTTAAACAACCAGTTTAACAATTGTAAAACCACTACCCATGTCAGAAAACTATATAATAATAACAGCTTTGTATGAGTCGTTACCCAGTCACTTAATTTTTCACCTCCGGAAACTTTAATTTCTGCAAAAGTCGATCCGTCAATACCTTTTATAAGAATAAAATATGTAATAGCCGTAACAGCAAATCCGCCAAAAAGAGCACCAAAATATTTCATTTGACGGCGATAATTAAATGTGAAAATCAACCTGGTAATATATTGCACAAATGACCCTAGTGTAAAAGCAATAAGAACGGAAAGAAGTATACCTGTTATAATTGCAAGTGCCTTTTCTGAATTTATATAGTTTGATAATTCAATTAATGATCCTCCTGAGGTTTTTATCTTTACCAGAGATACTGCCACAGCCGAACCAAGTAATTCGAAGACGATAGAAACGGTTGTGGATGTGGGCATTGAAAAAGTGTTAAACAGATCAAGAAGTATAACGTCTGTTATCATAACTGCCAGAAAAATAATGATGATCTCAGAAAAAACAAACATATCAGGGTGAAAAATACCCTTCCTTGCTACTTCCATCATCCCGCTTGAAAATGTTGCTCCAATTAATACTCCTAATCCGGCCATTGTAAAAATAACCCACCTTGGTGCAGCCTTTGAGCCAAAAGCAGAATTGAGAAAATTTACCGCGTCGTTACTAACTCCGACAATTAAATCTGAAATGGCGAGTGCGAAAAGGATTATTACAATAATCAGGTAAAAATTTTCCATTATTTTTTATTCAGTTCACTCAAAAAAAATTTATTATTCAAAAGATTATGTATTATAAATAACCGATAATCAATATAATAATCTTAATAATGTGTCTAAAACTGACTACTCTTGCCCTATTCAGACCGGCATATTATATTAACAACTCAAATTATTCTGCGAATAAAACTATTATAATTCACTAAAATATTAAAAAAACATTATTTAACCATGAATTTACTATTAATCAGTAAATACTATATTTTTTATAATTTTGAATCCTTTTATATTAACAGTGAATTAATTCACAGGTAAATTTAATTTATAAAAAGATTAATTAAAAATACCGGCTATAATATCAGAAACGGTAAACTAAATCTCAGATAAATGAAACGAGCATGATTGTAAAATCAACCAAGAGTATGATTAAAACATATGCGAGTTCCATATGATACCATAAAATATTAACAATTATAATCATATGAAAACATACTCATCCAGGCAGTTGACAATATATATTGCAGGATTATTAACCTCCCTGGCCGCAATAATGCTGGTACTGACCTGGTATCTTAATACAGGGATACTGGTTATTGCCGGGTTTGTAATTGTATTTCTCATCTTTTCCTATTTCTATGTCCATTATGTAATTAACAAATATATATCAGACAAAATACGTCCGGTTTATAAAACTATCAAAGATCTGCCTTTAAGCGGTAAGAATATGAAAGAGAAGTCGTCAGACTCAACCAATCTGCTCTCGAATGTTAAATTTGAAGTTGAAGAGTGGGCAAAAACACAGCTTAAAGAGATTGAACGGCTGAAAGATATGGAACGATACCGGAAAGAGTTTGTCGGCAATGTCTCTCACGAACTGAAAACACCCATATTTAACATCCAGGGTTATATACTCACTCTTCTGGAAGGAGGTATTGATGATCCAAAAATTAATATGCTTTATTTAAAACGTACAGAAAAAAGTGTTGACAGAATGATCTCGATTGTTGAGGATCTTGAATCTATAACAAAACTGGAGTCGGGCGAGCTTAAATTAAATATGGTAAATTTCGATATTGTTAAAACAGTCAGGGATGTAATGGAGATGGAACAGTGGCAGGCTGATGAAAGAGGTATCACACTTGAAATTGTTAACAAACCGCAAAAACCTGTTTTTGTCAGGGCCGATAAAAACCGTATACTTGAGGTACTGACAAACCTGATAGTCAATGGAATTAAATATGGAAAGAAAAACGGTTATGTTCATGTTTCATTTCATGATCTTGAAGAAAATATTATGATTGAGGTAACCGACAATGGCATTGGAATTGAAAAGAGACACCTGCCCCGCATTTTTGAAAGATTCTTCCGTGTGGATAAATCGAGATCCAGGGAGCAGGGTGGCACAGGACTAGGGCTTTCAATTGTAAAACACATTATTGAAGCACACAACCAGTCTATTAACGTAAGAAGTGTAATCGACCAGGGTACAACATTCAACTTTACACTTGAAAAAGCCAAACTGTAAAGGAATTGCTGTTTAACCTTATTTTTTTATCAAAATTAAGGATATATTATAAACATCTTGTAATTTTACACCATTAATCATTTATTAAGATGACTGATAAAAATTTTAAAATACTACTGGTTGACGATGAGGTGGATGTTCTTGAATTTCTCGGATATAATCTTGAAAAAGAGGGATACACTGTATATACCGCCAACAATGGTGTGAAAGCCATTCAACTGGCTGAAAAATATCAGCCTCATCTCATTCTTCTCGATGTGATGATGCCGGAAATGGATGGTATATCTGCATGTGAAGAGATTCGAAGGATCCCGTCATTAAATAATACCCTTATTGCCTTCCTTACTGCCCGCGGTGAGGATTATTCACAAATTGCCGGATTTGAAGCGGGTGCCGATGATTACATTACCAAACCGGTAAGACCTAAGGTGCTGATCAGCAGGGTTAAAGCTCTGCTAAAACGAACCGGCGAAGGTAGTACGGTTGCATATTCTGATAAAGCAGGTACTATGACAATTGGTAATCTGATAATCGATAAAGAACGATATCTGATCAAAATAGATAATGAGGAGATGATCCTTCCCCGTAAAGAGTTTGAATTATTGTCTCTGTTGGTGTCCAAACCAGCTAAAGTATTCACCAGAGAAGAGATTTACTCTACCGTGTGGGGTGAAAACGTGGTTGTAGGTGACCGGACAATTGATGTTCACATTCGAAAATTACGTGAAAAGATAGGGAATGACCATATCAAAACACTAAAAGGTGTTGGCTATAAATTTGTAGAATAGAGATGTGAATTCAGATCATACCCGGTCTGACAAAACTTTTACAATCTACAGTTGTTTTCTCAGGCGTGCTACCGGGATATTAAGTTGTTCGCGGTATTTAGCGACTGTCCTTCGTGCAATATTATATGACTTCTCTTTTAAAATCAGAGCAAGTTTTTCATCTGTCAGGGGCTTACGCTTATCTTCATTATCGATGCAATCCTGCAGAATCTTTTTTATCTCTCGTGTTGAAACCTCTTCGCCGTCATCCTTTTGCATACCTTCTGAAAAGAAATATTTCAAAGGGAAAATCCCGAAATGTGTTTGAATGTACTTACTGTTGGAAACTCTTGAAACAGTAGAGATATCTAATCCGGTTTTTTGGGCTATATCTTTAAGGATCATTGGTCTTAGCCTGGTCTCATCCCCATCTTTAAAGTACTCTTTCTGAAAATTAATAATTTCAGACATCGTAATTAAAAGAGTCTGGTTTCTCTGTCTTATCGCATCAATAAACCATTTGGCTGAATCCACCTTCTGCCTGACAAATACAAGGGCCTCTTTCTGATCTTTTGATTTTTTTTTCTTCTGTCTTGCCAGCCCGTGCAGCATCTCCATATAGTTATCATTAAGTTTTAACTCCGGAACATTTTGCTGATTCAGGGAAAGACTTAATTCACCATCAACATTATCAAGAATAAAATCGGGAATAATATGCTGGTTGGATTTATTTAAAGGATTACTGTATGAACTCCCCGGTTTGGGATTAAGTTTTAAAATCTGATCAATCCCGTGTTTTAACTCATCATCAGTGAGCTCAAGCTTTTTCATTATCTTATCATAATGCTTCCTTGTAAACTCTTCAAAAAAAAATTTCGTGATGTTAACTGCAAGATCAAGATCATTGCCTTTTTTCCGCTTCAGCTGAAGAAGCAGGCATTCCTGCAAATCGCGGGCTCCTATGCCGGGCGGATCAAACTGCTGAATTACATGCAGTAACTCTTTAAGCTTCTCCTCAGTTACCTCCATATTAAGATTAAAAGCCAGGTCGTCACTTATAGACAAAAGATCACGGCGAAGATAACCGTCATCATCGATATTACCGATGATATATTCTGCCAGTCTCCTGTCCTTCTCCGGAAGATCAACCATCCTCAGCTGATCTTTCAGATATTCATGAAATGTAATTCCTACTGAAAATGGAATTTCGGTGTATTTATCATTTTTTGAATAATTATTTGACGAGGTTTTATAGTAAGGAATTTCGTCATCCTCATTTATATAATCGTCGAATGAAAATTCATCATTGTCGAAATCATTATCCTCGCCCGATTCGTCATATGATGAATCATCGTCGCCAAAAGGATTATCAGACTCCAGTTCAAGTACCGGATTCTCCTCAAGCTCTTTTTTTATTCTTTGTTCAAGTTGGATAGCAGGTATCTCCAAAAGCTTAATCACCTGAATCTGCTGTGGTGAAAGCTTCTGAAGTAGTTTCTGCTGCAGAGTTAGCTTTTGTTCCATAAATCCTCCTTTCCACTTTGTAAATTTACTACTTTTTTAAAGGAGATTGTTATGAATCATCAGAATTCTGCATTTTTAGGTGTCCTTGGAAATGCAATTACATCGCGTATATTTCCCATCCCGGTAATAAAAAGCACAAACCTTTCAAATCCCAGTCCGAAGCCGCTATGAACAACGCTGCCAAATCTTCTGGTATCCAGATACCACCACATATCTTCTGCGGGAATATTCATCTCATCCATTCGCCCCAGAAGTTTTTCCAGATTTTCTTCTCTCTGTGATCCTCCTATTATTTCGCCAATTTGCGGGAACAGAACATCCATTGCCCTTACTGTACTGTTGTCATCATTCAGCTTCATATAGAAAGCTTTTATATCCTTCGGATAATCTGTTAAAATAACAGGGCATTTAAAATGTTTCTCCACAAGGTATCTCTCGTGCTCACTTTGCAAGTCAACGCCCCAGTCGACGGGAAACTGGAATTTCTTCTTCTTATATGGTGGTGAATTCTTCAGAATATTTACCGCCTCACTGTATGTAATACGTATAAACTTGTTGTTCATTACAAATTCAAGCTTCTCAATAAGGTTCATCGACCTTTGCTCTTTAGGTTTACTCTTCTCCTCCTGCACAAGTCGGTCGGCCAGAAATTTAAGATCATCTGCACAGTTTTCCAATACATAAGCGATAAGATATTTGACGAATTCTTCAGCAAGGTCCATATTGTCATTCAGGTCATAAAAGGCCATTTCAGGTTCAATCATCCAGAATTCTGCAAGATGACGTGTTGTATTGGAATTTTCAGCACGGAAAGTAGGACCGAATGTATAGATCTCTCCAAGTGCCAAAGCACCAAGTTCACCTTCCAATTGTCCTGATACAGTAAGGTTGGCAGGTCTTCCGAAAAAATCTTTACTATAATCAGGTTTACCATCTTCAGTCAGCGGAGGATTAACCGCATCAAGTGTGGTTACCCTGAACATCTGTCCGGCACCTTCCGCATCACTTGCAGTAATAATCGGGGTATGCAGATAATAGAAACCTTTTTCATTAAAATATTTATGAATGGCGTATGCCAGAGAATGACGTATTCTGAAAACAGCACCAAAAGTATTTGTCCTGAACCGGAGATGGGCGTTATCACGCAAAAACTCCAGGGAGTGCTTTTTAGGCTGAATTGGGTATCTGTCAGGATCGGCAGTTCCTAAAACCTCTATTGATTCTGCCTGAAGTTCAACACTTTGACCGGTTCCCTGTGAGGCAGCCAACACTCCTTCTACAGAAAGTGCAGCTCCGGTATTTATGCCGGTAAGTATTTCTTCATCAAATTTTTCATTCTCTGCAACAATCTGCAGGTTGTGTATCACAGAACCATCGTTAAGTGCAATAAAACTAACATTTTTACTACTCCTTTTTGTTCTAACCCATCCTTTGACAAATATTTTACTTCCAATCTGTCCGTTAACAAAAATGTCCTTTACTTTCCAACGTTTCATATCCTCTGAAGTTATTGTTTTCCATTGGGAGATATTAAAATCCGTAATTCAGGATGTAAAATAATAAATCCCGAATTTGTCATCTTAAGTGATACAAAAGTAACTTTTTATAATAACATTCAGGTTTTACATTTTCAATTTTTTGGATTTTAAGAAATTGATAAAATTTAAAAAAGCTATCCTCCGAAAGGTGAATAGCTTTTTGACAAATTGATTGATATGTAATCCGGGATGGTGATCCCGGTATACTTAATAATACTGATGAATTTGAACTGATCAGGTCTTTTCCAAAGTCCCCGGCACCGGAACTACTGCATTGGCCATAAACCCGATATCTCCCATAATGTAAGTCTCCGGCCCGAGTTTCATTTCAGAATTCATCATCTCGTCATAAGTGGTTTCCTTACCTGTATATGCTGATACCCTTCCCATTATAGCCACCAGATTTGATATTGCCGTCTGCTCAGCTTCATTAACAGGTATATTCTGCCTTATGCAGGTAACAAGATCGATATGTTCCTGGACGTACGGGCTGGTCTCGGAAGCCTCGGCAACAAACAGCTGATTTCCTGAAGCATCAACAATCTGCGGTTTATGCCCGGTGGTGGTTGCTATGGCTTTTGTGCCGTGGAATACCTCATATACACCATTTGCACATCCATTTATCTGACGACACATACTGTGCATCTGACGACCGTCTTCATAAACATAATCGATACTGAAATTATCATACTGATCACCGGTAACCCTTCTGTGTCTTGATCCAAAACCCAAAGCCTTAACCGGATGTGTCCCCATATACCAGGTAGCCACATCAAGATTATGAACATGCTGCTCAACAATATGATCTCCTGAAAGCCAGCACCAGTTAACCCAGTCGCGAATCATCCACTCCATCTCACTCCAGTCAGGATTATTATCGCGATGCCACAACTTGGCGCCATTCCAGTATACATTAGCAGAAACAATCTGACCAATCCCGTTATTGTTAATCTCTTTCAATAAGTTTATATAGCTGTGTTCATGCCTTCTCTGAGTTCCGGTAATAATTTTTAATCCTTGTGAATCAGCCATCTTTGCTGCTGCAATAACTTGCCTGATACCGTTAGTATCAACGGCTACAGGTTTCTCCAAGAAAATATGTTTCCGTGCCTTTACGGCCGCTTCAAAATGTTCGGGACGGAATTTGGGAGGAGTAGCTAAAATAACAATATCCACTCCTGCATCTATGACTTTTTCGAATGCATCAAATCCAAGAAAGCAGTTTTCCTGCGGAACCTCTATTCCTTTCTGCTTTTTAATTTTTTCGCGGCAGTCGTTAAGCCTGTCTTCAAAAACATCTCCTAATGCTGTAATTGTCAATCCCGGTCCGGCATCAAGAAAATTTATAGCAGCGCCTGATCCGCGACCTCCGCAGCCAATTACTCCGGCTTTTAATTCCTGGCCTTCCGGTGCCTTTTCAAGCAGAGGAGGTAAATTAAGTTCTCTGGGTACCCAATCAAATGCTCCTTCGGCTGAGCTATTTCCTCCTGAAGTACAGGATGATAAAGGTCCTATTCCCAATGCCCCGGCAGCACCAACAGCGGCTGCTCCGGCAAAAAATTTGCGTCTTGAAAAATTATTTCCGCTCATGATATTTTGTTTTAGTTAAATTCAGAGTTATAAAATTAATTATTTTTTCCGGTTTTCTCATCAAATTCACAAATAACCCGAAAACTTACATAATTACAGTCAGATAACCACCAGGTGCTTTTTGGCATTTGAGGATCAGTTTTTAACCACTCTTCGGTTTTGGTGTAATCCCGTGATGCACTCCTTACCTCACCCACAGTACTCCTGAAAGATCCTCCCCTGATAACATGCTCCTCACCTGAATCGGGACCCTTCGGATCAATAACTCCGTCACTCAGTTGTTCATAAGCATCTTCGGCATACCAGTCGGCACAATATTCTGCTGTATTCCCGAGCATATTTTTCAAGCCGTAAGGATTGGGTTCAACAACATCGGGTGTCTCCGTTTTTGCCTGACTGTTACCTTCGTAAATAACATACTGGTTGATTAAATCATTCTGTTTTCCAAAGAGACGGCCAAAGAATCCTTTCTTTGTAAAATCCCTGGGCTCCCCTTCAAAGAAGTAAGGTGTTGCTGTTCCTCCCCTTGCAGCAAATTCCCATTCAGCCTCTGTAGGAAGACGATATGTTTTGCCCGTAACCTGTGATAACCATCTGCAGTAAGTTTCGGCAGCATGGTAAGTAATCGTTATGGCAGGTCTTTGTCCCAATCCCCAATTTTGATCAGGCTGACCATAAGGCGGAGTCGGTCCTGTTATTGCGTCTACATCCGACTCAGTACGGGTTCCCTCTGTATCTGTACTCCTTCCTTCCGCGGCAGTAGCCCCGTAAAATGCCAAATATTCATCCCATGTAACCTCAATTTCAGCCATAAAAAACGGACTTACCGTAACCTCCTTCTGTGGCCATTCATCAGGTTTGCTCATCTGTTCGTCCTGCGGACTGCCAATCCTGAATGTTCCGCCGGGAATCGCCTTCATGTTAAAGGAGATAGTGGTATTGGGTATTGTCTCGGTAAAATCTTCATGAGCAGCTACAACAGCGGCTTCTGTATATTTCTCCCGGTCTTCTGCACCGGCAGAACCAAATTCAACATTCACAGCATGTAAATAGTCAGGATCATAGTGACCAACATTTAAGTGACAGTTGATACACTCTAATTCATCCTCATTCTGAGTATAGTAAAGATGAGCATCCTGTCCCTCTTTTGTAAGTGTAAGCGGAAACAGATTTTCATGACAGTTAAGGCATGATTCATTATACACATGCCTGACGGCATGTTCAAGGGTTGATTTCAGTTCCCAGTTATAATCAGCGCTGTCTTTAAATACCAGTCCGTAAAGATCTCTTGCACCGGTTATCGCTTTTGCTTTAAGATAACCCTGTCCCTTTGGAGGAAGATGGCACTCAACGCAATTGGTGTGTACTCCCGACGAATTATCATAATGATATGATAACTTCCATGAATCAAATACATGAGGATGGACGTGGCATATCTCACAAAATTTATTAGTCGATGTATACTCTATAAGTTTATTTGAATAAATTGTAACGATCAAACCTAAAACAAAACCTGCAAATAGTATTAGAAGTAGTCTCTTTCTTAAGTAATTTATAATTTTCATGATCAATTAATAAGTCTGTTATTTAAGGAAGATATTATTATAATGACCAGTCAAAAATAACAATTTATCACACTATTAATTTACATTCAAAAATTTAATATCTTATTTAGAATCAATCAAATTTATGCCTGCGTATAAATGTTAATCTCTCATTTTATTATCTTGCAGAATATGAAAGTTATCTCCCAATATTTGTACGACCTTGCTGAGTTACTTTATCCCAGGCTTTGCATCACCTGCAATCAGCGTCTTATTTCCCAGGAGAAATATATTTGCCTGGATTGCCTGACTGATATGCCTTTAACCGGGCATCAGTCAGACCCGGATAATGAGGTTGCCCGGCTTTTTTGGGGCAGAGTGAATATTCAAAATGCTGTATCACTTTTTCACTACAGAAAAGGCAGCAGATACCAGAAAATCATACATGCAATAAAATACAGCGGATTGAAAGAACTGGGAATTGAAATGGGAATCGAACTTGGGAAAATTCTCTCTGAAACAGAGTACTGCAAGACTGTCGATTTAATAATTCCGGTTCCTCTTCATAAAAAAAAACAATTAAAAAGAGGATTTAATCAAAGTGAACTGATAGCGCAGGGTATATCAACTATCCTAAAAAAACCGGTATGCCTGAATAGTTTATACAGGAAAGTGAATACTCCTTCCCAAACTAAAAGAACACGTTTCGACAGATGGAAGAATGTTAAAAATATTTTTGGAGTTGATAATCATGAACAGATAAGAGGGAACCATATTCTTATAACAGATGATGTGGTAACAACCGGATCTACTCTTGAGGCATGTGCTTCAGAGCTTTTAAAAATCAGTGAAGTACAGGTAAGTATTGCAACCCTGGCTTATGCCGATTTTTAAAAGCCCCTTAATCATTGCGTAAGTCTCCCCACCGGTAAGTAGAAATGTCAAAGCCTGCCAGGACTAAAATCCTGTCTGTTACAGTTTTCATCAACTCTTCAATCGAGCGGGGTCTGCTGTAAAATGACGGGCATGCCGGACAAATAATACCTCCTGCCAATGTAATGGTTCTCATATTTTCCAGATGAATCAGGCTGTAAGGGGATTCACGGGGAACCAGAATCAACTTTCTCTTCTCCTTAAGCATTACATCAGCCGCACGTAAGATCAAGCTGTCGGATGTTCCCGAGGCAATTCTCCCGATAGTTCCCATAGAACAGGGGCAGATAATAAGTGTGTCAAATAAGGATGAGCCTGAGGCAAATGGTGCATAAAAATCATATTCATTATATATTTTGAACGGCGGGGCAAAATCAAACTTATCTCCGGCTTCATAATCCCATATATCACCGGCGTTTTCAGAAAAGATAACGGCAGCCTCTTCAATCTGTCCCCTCATATTCATCAATTCCCTGAACAGCAGTTGTGCATAAGCAGCCCCGCTGGCTCCGGTGACAGCAATAACAACTTTTCGTTTCATCTGTTTTTGTTTTCTTATTAAAATCAATCCCGGATTAATTTCATACAAAACTTTCTGCTAATAGTCGAGCCGGTAATAGAGTGCAAGGGATATCACGTTGTTAAACTGATTGTTAAGCCAGTAATAGCTCGTAGACTCATCGCCCGGCTGGCCCCTGACCGGCAAAACGGAAAGGGCAAATCTCAAATCAAGATTGACACGTTCAAGCATATCAAACTGAAAACCCAGGAAGGGCTGCAAGTCAAAGTGATTAAATTCATGCTGATCCTCAACCGGAAACTCTCCGTATTCATTATACTCATTACCGTGTATCAGATAACCCGGGGATACACCTGCCAGCACAGCACCAATGTTACTGGTCCGGAATCCGACAAAAACCGGCATGTCGACATAGCCTAACCTCATTATATATTTCTCGGGATCAGGGTCTTTGGGATCTATCTTCTTCCTTGAACCCTTCTGAGAATATTTAAGTTCCATACCTGCGAAAACAGCAGGAACAATATCTGTCTGAACAAAAAATCCGGCCAGGATACCTGGTTTATGATAACCCTTAAAATTATCTCCTTCAACCTGGGTGGCATTAAAACCTGCTAAAAGTCCACCTTCGAAACGCTGACTCCAACCCTGAAAAAAGAGTAATATAAATGTAACCGGAATAATAATCCTTTTAATCATGCTGCAATCTAATTTAGTGTGCAATTTAAATTAATTAAACAAATTAACCACAATTCCTGAACTCAATCTATTTAAATCTGACAATTCTCAATTCAAAATCCCTAAATTTGTGCTCATGATCGATCATGAAACCATAAAGAGAATTCTTGATGCCTCGGATATTGCAGAGGTGATCTCCGAGTTTGTCACTTTACGCAGGAGAGGTGTAAATATGCTGGGATTGTGCCCTTTTCATAATGAAAAGACACCCTCGTTTACAGTATCGCCGTCAAAAGGTATTTTTAAATGCTTCGGGTGCGGCAAGGCAGGTAATGTGGTTAACTTCATAATGGAGCATGAAAATCTCACCTATCCTGAAGCTTTAAAATGGTTAGCCCGTAAATATAACATTACGGTAGTTGAAGAGGAGGAGAGTGAAGATCAGAAACAACTTAAAGATGAGCGTGAGAGCCTCATGATAGTGTCTGCCTTCGCTATGAAATTTTTTACCCGCAATCTATGGGAAGAAAATGAGGGGAGGACAATCGGACTGGGTTATTTCCGGGAAAGGGGATTCAGGGATGATATTCTTAAAAAATTCGAAGTTGGTTACGCTCCAGATGGCAAGTCGCCCTTTACCCAGGCAGCTCAAAAAGAAGGATACAAACTGGAGTTCCTGGAAAAAACCGGCCTTACTATCAGACGGGACGACTGGATCAGAGACCGGTTTGCAGGAAGGGTAATATTCCCGATACACAATTTAGCGGGCCGTGTTATTGCATTTGGAGGACGAATTCTTAAAGAAGATAAACAGGTTGCCAAATACCTTAACTCGCCGGAATCGGAAATATACCATAAAAGTCATGTCTTGTATGGAATTTACCAGGCGAGGCGTGATATGGCAAACGCCGACAGGTGTTACCTTACAGAGGGATATACTGATGTTCTTTCGATGCATCAGTCAGGCATTTACAATGTTGTCGCATCCTCCGGTACCGCACTTACAAAAGAACAGATACGACTTATAAAGCGATTTACCAATAATATCACAATAATATATGATGGTGATGAAGCAGGAATAAAAGCATCACTGAGGGGAATAGACCTGGTGCTTGAAGAGGGAATGAATGTTAAGGTCTTACTTCTTCCCGAAGGAGAAGATCCCGATTCATTTTCTAAAAAGAGGGGTGCATCGGAATTTAAAAAGTATATTGAGGAAAATGAGACTGACTTCATCAAGTTTAAGGTGAGACTGCTTCTGAAAAATTCTGAAAATGACCCTGTTGCAAAAGCACGGCTAATAACGGATGTAATACATTCAATATCGGTTATCCCCGATCCCGTTACCCGCTCTGTTTATATTAAGGAGTGCAGTAAGTTGCTCGAGGTTAACGAAGATATCCTGTATACGGAGGTAAGAAGGCAGAAACGTAAACAAATTGAAGATTACAGGAACAAAAAATCCCGCAGTCAGGCAATCCAGGGGGAAGCTATACCGGCAGGGCAGGAAACAGGGGAGTATAAAACTCCTGAGCTGTTTGTGGAAGAACTTGAATTTCTCAAATTCCTTATAAAATATTGCAACACTGTTTTATTTGAAAAAGAGGGAGAAAATCCTCATGAGATATACAGGATAACTGTTGGGGAATTTATGGTGGAAGAGTTGGAAAAGGACGACCTTGTTTCTGAAAATCTGCTATTCCGCCAAATATTCTATGATATGAAAGACAACTTTCATAATGAACAATTTAATCCGGATAAATTTTTTATCCACCATCCGGATGCAAACATAAGCAAACTGACAACCAGTCTTCTTTCTGAAAAGTTCATTGAAAGCAAACGATGGTCAAAAGCAGGTGCTTTTACCGAAAAAGAGGAGGAGATACTTGATTTCCTGATTCCGAGAATAATATATGAATATAAACTCAGAAGAGTAAAACTGATGTTGGCTGAAATTGAGAAGTCAATTGAGACTGCATCAAAAGAGCAGGATTTTGATACTGTTATTGATGAACAGTCAAAATATATGAACCTGAAAAAAGTTGAGAAATTTTTATCTGACAAGCTCGGAAACCGGGCAATTATTTAAAAAATATGCGTACACTACAAATAGAGGACAGAGAAAAAATTTACGATATTATCAAATCGTGCCAGACATGCTTTTTAGCCATGTCTGAGGAAGACACACCATACCTGGTGCCTATGAACTTCGCCTTATCGGATGATACAATAATACTGCACTCAGCACAAAATGGAAGGTTATGGGATACTCTGCATAAAAATCCCAAAGTATGCTTAAACTGGCTGGAAGGAGGAAATATTGTCTGGCAGGATGAAAGAGTCGGATGCAGTTACCGAATTGAATCAAAATCTGTCATTGCAGAGGGGAAGGTAAAATTTATTGATGATTATGATGAAAAGGAGCGCTGTCTTTATCTGCTAATGGGACAGTACAGCAGCAGAAAATTCAAATTCAATGCACCTGCAGTAAAAAATGTGGGAATAATGAAAGTCCGCATAGAAAAATTATCTGCAAAAGAATTTGGAGCTAAAGCAGTTACTCCCTGGAAAAAGTAATTTTAGGTCATCATATAATAAAAACTATATATATGATATTTGTTACAGGAGGAACAGGCCTAATCGGCTCACATCTCTTATACAGACTTGTGTCACAAGGGAAAAAGGTGAAAGCACTTAAACGGGAAACCAGCAATATGGAAAATGTGATTAAAACATTCTCATATTATTGCACAAATCCTGAAGAACTGTTTGGCAGAATAGAGTGGCTTATTGGGGATATTCTCGATTATTTCGGACTGGAAAAACATCTCAGCGGGATAGAACAGATATATCATTGTGCTGCTATAGTATCCTTTAATCCGGACGATCACAAAAAAATGATAAGAAATAATGTTGAAGGTACAGCTAACCTGGTAAATGCCGCCCTTGAAAATGGCGTACAACAATTTTGTCATGTCAGCTCTGTATCAGCACTTGGTTCAACCCACGACGGTTCACTGGTAAATGAGGAGACCACCTGGATATCTGCAAAAAAAATAACAGGATATTCCGAAAGCAAATTCTATTCTGAAAATGAAATATGGCGGGGAATGGAAGAAGGGCTGAATGCCGTAATAGTAAATCCGTCAATTGTACTGGGCCCGGGAAACTGGAACTCAGGAAGTTCACAGTTGTTTAAAAGGGTCTGGAAAGGAATGCAGTTTTATACAAAAGGCATAACCGGATTTGTAGATATTCAGGATGTGGTTAATGCTATGGTTTTGCTTATGGAAGATAAAAATTTTGATATATGCAAAAATCAAAGATTCATATTGAATTCAGAAAATTTAAGCTATAAAGAAGTTCTGTTTAAAATTGCTGACAGTCTTGATAAACCCCGACCAAAATATTATGCATCCGGCTCTCTTTTGTCTTTGACCTGGCGTGCAGCACGGATTTATGGTTTGATAACAGGTACCAAACCTGTTATAACAAGTAAAGTTGCCGCCTCATCAAACGCTGTAAAAAAATTTGACGGACGGAAAATATCGGCTCTTTTAAATTTCAATTATACACCCCTTTCCGTTTCTATTGAAAATACATCTTCAATACTTAAACGGGAAATGGAAAATAAATGATTACCCTAAAATCCGGATTTGTATTTCTGTTTTGTCAAAAACGGCAAACAATATCCTGTTCATGCATGAAAAATTAACAGCGGAGTCCTGGTATGGAAAACCATTTTCCTGGCAATACTCGGATTGAAAAGCCTTGAGATCATATTTCGTTTATGAGTAGTGAGAGATATGATGTCAATATCCTCTTGATCAATAAAATTCTCCAACGCCTGAAGTATATCATCGCCAACGATTAACCTGCAATCAAAATATTTCTCACTGTATTTGTTTTTTAATATATCCTTCATCCCTTCAAGCTTTGCCTTATCCCAGTCTGTACTGTCTTTTTTCCCCACATGAACACAATACACCTTAACATCAAAAGGTTTCAGGAATGCAGTAAGTTTTTCCATCACAGAAAAATCCTTTTCATCAAAGTTTGTTGCATAAAGTACACGTCTGAATTCCTGAATCTCTTTATCCGGGCTCTTTTCCGGAATTACCAGAACCGGTACCCTGGCATTGTAAATAATATCGGCGGTAACGCTTCCCAGTATTGTCCCCGCTTTGCCTCCGGTACCCATCACAATCAGTTCAGAACCGTTCTCGTGGGCAAATGCAAGAATGTCTTCATCCGGATAACCTGATTTTATAATAAACTCCGTCTCTACAGTCTCCCATTTACCCTCGCCTATATCTGCTACCAGTTTGGTGATGAAGTTGCTGAAATTCTCATTAGCGACCTTCTCAGCATCATCCATCCTTGTTAACAGAGAGGAGTCGTAAACATAAACATCTGCATATGGTACTGAATGTATCACAGGATTAATATAGCAATGCATAAAAACAAGCTTCACGTTCAAATGCCGTGCAATATTAAAAGCCATTTTACATATATGATAAGAGGCAGGTGAAAAATCTATCGGAACAAGAATATGTCTGTCTGTCTCCTCTGACTCTCTCTTTAGCTCAGGCTTTTTCCCGAGAAATTCTTCAAGTACGGGTATGGCATTTTGCATATCTTTCTCCGGAATCCTGACACGAACAGAGGCTGCTGCCCCTTCCAGAATATTGAGGTCTTCCAGATCACATTTAACACCATTTCTCTCAAGACGCAACTTCAGCATATGTGCCCTGGAGTATGGTAAAACTACAATAGTAATCAATTTTTCTTCCATAACCTTATCTCATTTTTGTTATTAAATCTAATCACATAGTCTGACGGCTAAATAAAAACACTTTTCCAAAAGCCATTTTTAACAACTTCACGAAATAAAAATGCATACTTTCCAAATCTTTATTCGATTTTGATAGTAAGAAGTTACGTTTAATAAACCGAAAAACAAAGAAAATTTACAAAATTAAATCCTGAAAAGCTCTTTGATCTGTTCAGTATAATCGAGATTCTCCCAGGTAAACAGATTTAATTGCAATTCTGCCTTACCTTGGTAGGGAGATTCAAAATTTTTGACAATTCGCCCGGGAATTCTCCCCACGTGCCCATATGTGGCAGTTTCAAGATATATAGGATTTCGCAGCTTTAACCTCTCCTCAATTGCTCCGGGTCGCAGATCAAAAAGTGATAATATTTTTTCAGCAATTTCATTGTCTGACATATCCACATTACTTTTACCATAACTGTTGATATACAGACCAACAGGTTTAGCAACACCTATAGCATAGGCCAGCTGTACAAGGATTTCATCTGCAACACCGGCTGCAACCATATTTTTGGCTATGTGCCTGGCTGCATAGGCGGCAGAACGATCCACCTTGGAAGGATCCTTACCTGAAAATGCACCTCCTCCATGTGCTCCCCTGCCTCCGTACGTATCCACGATTATCTTACGACCCGTTACACCCGTATCGCCATGTGGTCCTCCAATTACAAATTTGCCGGTGGGATTAACATGATAAATAATATCATCACTAAAAAGTTCCTGTACCCTGCCGGGAAGTTTTGCTTTAACTCTTGGCATCAGGTATTCTGTAACGTCCTCTCTGATCCTCTTCATCATAGCAGAATCATTGTCAAATTCATCATGCTGGGTAGAGACTACTATTGTATGAATTCTCTCAGGAATATTATCATCTGAATATTTAACAGTTACCTGCGATTTTGAGTCCGGACGTAAATAGGTCATCACTTTACCTTCACGTCTTACAGCCGATAACTCTTTCAATATCTCATGCGATAACTCCAGGGGCAGAGGCATGTAGTTGTCAGTATCCTTACATGCATATCCGAACATCATTCCCTGATCTCCGGCTCCCTGATCAAATTTGCCATCCCTCTCAACGCCCCTGTTAATATCAGGACTTTGCTCATGAATGGCGACAAGCACCCCGCAGGAATCTCCTTCAAAACGATACTCCCCTTTAGTGTATCCAATCTTGTTAATTACCCGCCGTGTTACTTCCTGAACATCAACATATGTCTGTGATTTTACCTCTCCGGCAACAACCACCTGTCCGGTGGTTACCAACGTTTCAATAGCTACTTTCGACTGATTATCGAATGCCAAAAATTCATCAAGCAAAGCATCTGAAATCTGGTCTGCAACTTTATCGGGGTGACCCTCAGACACAGATTCACTGGTAAATAAATAACTCATAATCCCAAATTATTAGCTAAAATAAATTCAGCATGGTTATACAATAATTTTCAGGCTGCGGGATTTAATGGATTGAAGTTGTTGAAAAAAAGCATGATTGCTTTAGCATTTTTTTCATGTGGTTGCAATCAATCTCAAATCTTTCCACGTAGCGCGACAAATATAAGATTACTTTCCTTAAAAAAAAAGATTTCTTGGAGTTTTATTAACCGGTAATCGTAATTCTTTCTAACTGAATTGAATGCTAAATTAAACATAACATCCTCATTCAGAAGTCAGTCGGTGAAAAATATTCTGCAGATTTTGTTGTTTCTCTGCGAGAGTCAGTAAAGTCAATCCGTTTTCTACAGCAAACTTAAAAATGTTCTTCCTGATATCGCTGCCCCCGTCTGATTCTATTACCCATCTGCCCATATCCTGATAAACTTCCCTGACTCCGTTAATACCAATTAGTTGTTCACGGGAAACAGCTTTATCAAACTCTGCAACAACAACCTGATTCCTCCGGACATTCCCGTTTCTGATATCAGAAATACTTCCGTCGGCAACTAAATTTCCCTTGTTAATGATAACTACCCTGCTGCAAATAGCCTCCACTTCCTGCATTATATGCGTAGAAAGAATAACTGTTTTCTTCTTGCTTATTCTCTTTATAAGCCCGCGAACCTCTTCGATCTGATTAGGATCCAGTCCGGTTGTAGGCTCATCCAGTATAAGAACCGGCGGATCGTGAATCAGGGCACAGGCAAGTCCTGCCCTCTGCCTGTATCCTTTGGAAAGAGCTCCGATCCTTTTATGTTGCTCACTTGTAAGTCCGGTTAGGTCAATCATTTGACTCACAAGCTCCTTTTTATTCTCAAGTTTATATATTCCGGCAGTAATTTCAAGGTACTCTCTTACATATAGCTCCGGATAAAGAGGATTATTTTCAGGAAGATAACCAGTAATGGTTCTCAGTTCCGGGTTGCCCGGGGATAAAATTTTATCTCCGAAAAATACCTCTCCTGAGTCGGCCGGCAATAATCCTGTGACAATTTTCATCAAAGTTGATTTACCGGCACCATTAGGCCCAAGCAATCCAAGAAGTTCTCCCTCTGCAACTTCAAAATGAATATTGTCGAGGACTTTCTGTTTTCCAAATAATTTTGTTATATTTCTGATTTTTAAATCCATATATTTTTTCTGATAACAAAAATAATGGAATCTTTTATAATTTAAACCATTAAAGTAAATTTGCACCCATCTTAAGATATTTACTTCATGAAGGATCGTCATTTTAATTACATTAAAGATTTAACCAGGTACGAACGTCAGAAAACCTGGGAAGTCAGCATTGGCGGTGTTCCCCTGGGAGGAAGTAATCCCGTTCGTATACAGTCCATGACTGATACATTATCAACTGACACGAAAGCAACAGTTGAGCAGATTATAGCCTTGCATCATGCCGGGGCTGATTATGTAAGAGTTGCTGTAAAGGGAATCAATGATGCCGGTAATCTTAAAAATATAGTATCGTTAATTCAAAAAAGGGGTTACACTATCCCTCTGATTGCCGATATTCATTTTAATTCAAAACTGGCAGAAACAGCGGCACAATATGTTGACAAGGTGCGTATTAATCCCGGAAATTTTTACGATAAACTGGCTACATACAAAAATAAAATTTACTCTGATGAAGAGTATAAGGAAGAATTACAAAATATTGAAAACCAGTTCATACCCTTTTTGGAAGTACTTAAAATAACCAAAACTGCATTACGTATCGGGGCCAACCAGGGTTCTCTCTCCGACAGGGTAATGAGCCGTTACGGGGATACCCCTTCAGGAATGGCTGAATCGGTAATGGAATTTTTGAGAATTTGTAAAAAAGCTGATTTTAAAGATGTTGTCGTTTCAATCAAATCCAGTAACACACGAATGATGGTATATTCGGTAAGACTGCTAAACTATAAAATGCGTCTTGAGGATTTCAAATGTCCCGTTCATCTTGGTGTTACTGAAGCAGGAGAAGGCGATGACGGAAGAATAAAATCAGCTGTGGGTATTGGCACCCTGCTTGCCGACGGCATCGGAGATACAATAAGAATTTCCCTTACCGAAAATCCGGTAAATGAAATCCCCGTTGCCCAGAAATTGATTAAACATTTCAGATCATATATCAATCACGAACCCATATCAGCCACATTACTGGCCCAGACAAATCCTTTTGAATATGAAAGACGGTCAACCAGACCTGTACTTAATATGGGTGGCGACAAACTGCCTGTAGTAATTGCTGATCTGGGAGATCACACTCTCCAGGAGATACTCCCCGTAAGGGGGAAACTGGTCCCTGACTACTTTCTGTCGGGCAACAAAATATTGGATATACACAATGAAAGCTATCCTGTTATTTCACTTGAAGAGTATCTTTTCGAAAGTACCAGATGGGGGCGAATGAAGTTTATCAGGACGAACAAAATGGAGTTCGACCGCTTTATGGATAAGAATCCTGAAATTATTATGAAATTAAAACAGACCAGAAAAACTGTTCTTATACTGGAAAGCTTCAATAAAAATCCCCTGGCCGAACTCCGGGCATTCTTCATGTCGCTCGAAACTCATATCTGGAAAGTCCCTGTTATTCTTTACAGAAGATATAACGAGAGTTCCCGTGAAGATTTGCAAATAAAAGCTTCTGCCGATCTGGGAGGACTGTTGACAGATGGTTACGGGGATGGATTATGTATCTCTAACGAAAACGATAAGATAACATTTACCGAACTGAAAGACATGAGCTTTAAGATCCTGCAGGCAAGCAGGATGAGAATGTCTCAGACAGAATTCATTTCATGCCCGGGTTGTGGAAGAACCCTTTTTGATCTGCACGAAACCACTATGAAAATTAAAGAGCATTTTAAACACCTCGATCATCTGAAGATTGGCATTATGGGATGTGTGGTTAACGGTCCCGGAGAGATGGGTGATGCCGATTACGGTTTTGTCGGTGCAGGCAAGGATAAAGTTAATTTATATAAAGGCCTGCATCCCGTAAAAAGACATATTCCTTATAAAGATGCGGTTGATGAACTGGAACAGTTGATCAGGGAGAGCGGAGACTGGAAAGATCCCGATAATTAATTTAAAATCATTATGACAAAAACACACTGGAAACCGGGTACCATAATTTATCCAATACCCGCCGTTATGGTAAGTTGCGGCCACCATCCGGAAGAATACAATATACTTACAGTCTCCTGGACAGGAACTATTAACAGTACACCACCTCTTTGTTACATTTCAGTAAGACCAGAAAGACACTCCTATGATATTATCAGGCGAACGGGAGAATTTGTCATCAACCTTACCACCGAAAAACTGGCAAAAGCAACTGACTGGTGTGGTTGCCGTTCGGGTAAAAAATATAATAAGTGGAAAGAGATGAAACTGACACCCGGTGCAGCTCAGATTGTTAAAGCTCCGGTCATTACTGAATCTCCTGTAAATATAGAGTGTAAAGTTAAAGAGATAATTGAGCTGGGATCACATCATGCGTTTATTTCTGAAGTAGTAGGAGTTTCTGTAGATGATGAATTCCTGAATGATGAAATGGCCTTCAGCTTTTCAAAAGCCAGACCTTTGGTATACAGTCATGGACATTACTTCGGCCTGGGAAAAATGATCGGCAAATTTGGATGGTCTGTTGAGAAAAAACCAAAGAAAAAGAGAGATTGAAATTTCAGGCAGTGAACAATCTTCTACAATAATTGTAATACTTGGAATACATATCCTGAATATATTTAAATTGCAATGAATTATTCAAAACCGGTAACTGAAGTCTTATACTAATGAAACGAACATGAACTTTTTTAAACAAAAATTTCACAAAAACAAATGTTTAAAAAAGTTTATGTGAGAGCGTAGCGGTTCCATATGTTCTCAAATTTTTAATTAGTTTATTAACAAATAATTACAAAATTTTAAACAGATGAATTTGCAAATTGATTTACCCGGATCTGTTATGAAGTATTATTAAATTGATAAAATAATCTTTAAATTTTAATAAATGAAAAAAATTTCATTGATACTTGTAATTTTAATAATCAATATAAATATGGTAATTTCTCAGGTTAATCCTCTCCTTCACGAGTTTAAAACACCACACGGTACAGCTCCTTTTAATGAAATAAAAAATGAACATTTTCTGCCTGCATTCAAAGAAGCAATTAAGCAGGGAGAAGCTGAAATAAAATCAATTACAGATAATCCGGAGAAACCGTCTTTTAAAAATACAATAGATGCACTTGACAGATCAGGACAGCTGCTTAGCCGGATTGCAGGTATATTTTTCAATCTGACAAACTCCGAAACGAATGACGAACTGCAGGCACTGGCCCAGGAAGTTTCCCCTTTGCTGACTAAATTCCAGAATGACATTACTCTCAATCCGGTTTTGTTCAGCAGAATAAAAGAGGTTTATGGACAAATGGAAAAACTTGATCTCACTGCTGAGGAAAAGACTCTGCTTGAAAATACATATATAGGCTTTGTCAGGCAAGGGGCAAATTTATCAGAAAAGGATAAAGAAAGATTCAGGGAGATAAGCACAGAACTATCAAAACTGACACTTAAATTTGGTGATAATGTGCTTAAAGAGACAAATAGTTATGAGTTACATATAACAGACAGGAGTCAACTTGCCGGGTTGCCTGAAAGCTCGCTGGAAGCTGCGGCTTCCAAAGCAAGATCAAAAAACAAAAAGGGATGGATCTTTGATATAACTATGCCGAGCTATCAGCCGTTCATGAAATATGCCGATAACCGGGAACTGAGAAAGCAGCTTTATCTCGCCTATATGTCAAAATCATTTAAAGGCGATGAACTGGATAACCGGGAGAATATTGAAAAGATAGTTAACTACAGGCTTGAACTGGCTAATCTTCTCGGATACAAAAGTTATGCGGATTATGTTCTTGAACGACGAATGGCAATGAATCCGGCAGGTGTATATAAACTGCTTGACGATCTGTATGACGCCTCTTATAAAGTTGCCCGGAAAGAAAAATCTGAAATCTCGGCATTCGCCAAAACCCTGGGATTTGATGAGGATATTATGCCATGGGACTGGTCTTATTACAGTGAAAAACTCAGAAAAGAGAAGTACGATCTGGATGATGAGATGCTCAAACCATATTTTGAACTGTCAAATGTGGTTGGCGGAGTATTCGGACTTGCAACAGAACTTTACGGAATCACTTTTAAACCTGTCGATAATATTCCTGTTTACCACGAAGAGGTGGTTCCATACGAAGTATATGACGAAGATGGTCAGTTTCTTTCGGTGTTGTACACAGATTTCCATCCGAGACAGGGGAAACAGGGTGGTGCCTGGATGAGTGAATTCAAGGGACAGTGGAATGAAAACGGTATTAACTCAAGACCTCATGTTACAATTGTGATGAATTTTACGCGACCTACTGAATCTAAACCCGCCCTGCTTACCTTTAGCGAAGTTGAAACTTTCATGCATGAATTTGGACATGCCCTGCACGGAATGCTTGCCAATGCAACATATTCAAGTCTGTCGGGTACCAGTGTGTACCGTGATTTTGTTGAGCTCCCTTCGCAGATTCTTGAAAACTGGGCTGTGGAAAAGGAGTTCCTCGACCGTTTTGCCAAACATTATGAAACAGGAGAAAAAATCCCTGTTGAACTTGTTGAAAAAATCAAAGCTTCACAAAATTATCTCGCAGGCTACCTTTCTGTACGCCAGCTAAGCTTCGGGTACCTGGATATGGCATGGCACACATTGACAAAACCATTTAATGGTGAAGTAAAAGCTTTTGAAGAGAATGCATGGAAAAAAACTCAGATCTTCCCTGTTATTGATGAAGTTTGTATGAGCACACAATTCGGGCACCTTTTTTCAGGTGGCTATGCTGCCGGATATTACGGTTATAAATGGGCTGAGGTACTTGATGCCGATGCTTTCAGCCTGTTTAAACAACATGGATTGTTCAACAGCCAGATTGCAAAATCTTTCAGGGAAAATATACTTGAAAAAGGCGGCACAGAACATCCGATGGTTCTTTATAAACGATTCAGAGGCCAGGAACCAACAGTGGATGCCTTACTCGAAAGAAGCGGCCTGAAATAAAACCTTAATTTAATGATTGAAATACTGAGAAACCGCCGTACAATTCGTAGTTATCAGCAAAAACCAGTTGAAAAGGAGAAGATATATCTTTTAAAAGAAGCTCTGCTCAGATCCCCATCATCAAGAAATATCAATCCATGGGAGTTTATCTTTATTGATGATAAAAATACTATTAAAAAATTGCAGAATTGTAAGCCCCATGGTGCTGAGCCACTTAAATCAGCTCCACTTGCAGTAGTGATATGTGCCGATGAAAACAAAAATGATGCTTGGATAGAAGATTGTTCAATAGCTTCAATACTTCTTCAGTTAACTGCCCAGTCAATCGGACTTGGAAGTTGCTGGATTCAGATTAGAAACAGAAACTACTCTGATTCTGAATCCTCAGAGGAATATATTCAAAAACTGCTTGGTATTCCGGCAAAATTCAGAATCCTCAGCATTATAGCAATCGGATACCCGGTAAAGAGCCGGCCGGGAAAGCTATATAGCGAGCTACAGTTTGAAAAAATAAGAGATAATAAATTTTAAAAGAAATCGTGAAAATCGGAGGGTGTTTTTTGAATATCTTCCGTATCACAATCAAGATTGATATTAAATCCCTCCGGTTTTTCAAACTCCATATCCTCTGTGATACCAAGAGATCTGTCAGCCAATACTTTTTTCATAAAATAGCCCCATATGGGCAGCGCCATATTAGCTCCCTGTCCCGAGGAGATAGTCCTGAAGTGGATACTTCTTAAATCGGCTCCTGTCCATACTCCTGCCGTAAGTTTCGGAGTTATTCCCATAAACCAGCCATCTGAATGATTCTGGGTTGTCCCCGTCTTACCTGCTATCGGCATTTTAAACTGCCCATACCCTTCACGGTATCGCAAACGTATACCCGTACCTTCGTCAATGACACCCTGCATGAGGTTAATCATAAGATAGGCTGTCTGTTCATCTATTGCCTCGTGCCTTTCAGGCTGGAAAGTAGCAACTACATTCCCGTACCGGTCTTCAATTCTCGTTACAAAGTATGGTTTTACAAATACTCCTTTATTACCATAAGTGTTGAAGGCACCAACCATTTCATAAAGGGAAATATCAGACGGACCGAGAAAAATTGACGGAACAGGGTCCAGCGGACTGTATACGCCAAGCCGTTTCATCATCTCTACAACCGTATGCGGTGTAAACTGTTTCATTACCCATGCTGAAATTTTATTCCTGGAATTTGCCAAACCCCATTTAAGAGTAACGAGCCTGCCCTCATTCTCCTCATCAAGCTCAGCATCCCTGGGCTCCCAGATAGTACCGTCGGGGAGCTGGAACTGCTGGCTCACGTATGGAACTTTAGTACAGGGAGTAAGCCCGTTTTGCATAGCCAGCGTATAGAGAAACGGCTTCATTGTGGATCCTACCTGTCTCTTGCCTCCCTTTACCATATCATACATGAAATGTTTATAATCAGGTCCGCCAACATAAGCTTTGACCTGGCCTGTGCGGGTTTCCACAGCCATAAAGGAGGAGCGGAAAAACCGCAAATACCATTTTATAGAATCCAAAGGTGACATTACAGTATCAATTTCTCCCTTCCATGAAAAGATGGTCATCTCGGCAGGCTGACTGAAATTCTTTTTGATTTCATTAAAATTCAATTCTTTTTCGTTCAGTACCCTGAATCTTTCACTTCTCCTGATTTCCCTGTTGATTAAACCATTAACCTCATCAGTTGTCATATTGTTGGCAAAAGGAGGATTGTTCAGATAGGGCATTCCACCGTCGAATTCAGGCTGTAAATTATTTTTAAGATGATATTCAACCGATTCAACTGCATATTTCTGCATACGCGAATCAATAGTTGAAAATATCCTTAATCCATCTGCGTAGAGATCATAATTTCCCCCGTCGGGCTTGACATTTTTCTTACACCAGCCATATAGCGGATTTGTTTCCCACTCGGTGGAATCTTCTTTGAACTGTTGTGTTTGCCATGAGGCATAATTTTTCCTGTCAGGTTTGCCTGCAGTCAGTGTAAGCCTGAGATATTCACGAAAATAAGGCGCTGGCCCGCTTCTGTAGTCAACTTTCTGATACTCCAGATCCAAAGGCAGCAGCTTGACCGAATCCCTGACTGCTTTCGAAATATATCCGTATTTGGCCATCTGATTCAGTACAATATTTCGTCTGTGCTGAACTAATTCTGGTCTTCTGACCGGATTATAGAGTGATGAATTTTTTGCCATACCAACCAACATTGCAGACTGATGAAGCTGAAGTGAATCAGGTGGTATGCTGAAATAGACCATCGATGCTGATTTTATCCCGACAGCCAGATTCAAAAAATCATACTTGTTAAGGTACATTAAAATGATCTCTTCTTTAGTATAGCTTCTTTCCAGCTTTACTGCAATAACCCACTCTTTAAATTTCCTTAACACCAGTTCCAGTCCGCTGGAAAAATTCTCACGCGGGAAAAGCATCTTGGCCAACTGCTGACTGATAGTACTTCCTCCGCCTGAACTTGTATCTCCTGTCAGAATACCCTTCACAACCCGGAAAAGTCCTCTGAGATCGATGCCGGAGTGCCTGTAAAAACGTACATCTTCGGTTGAGATCAGAGCATTGATAAGATGTTGCGGAAGATTTTCATATCCCACATAAGTACGGTTTTCCTGAATAAAATATTTATCAAGAACCTTTCCGTCTGCAGAATAAATTTCGGATGCAAGAATATTTTGGGGATTTTCAAGTTCCTCAAAGGTTGGCATAAAACCCAGGGATCCTCTTGCTATAAGATAAAAAAGCATGATAACCGAGGCCAAACCGGTAAAAAATATCAACCACAGCCATTTAATATATGTTTTCCACTTACTGTTTACTTCCCCGGACATGAGCATTACCTTTAAAAATTGCAGCAAAGATATATCTTTCTGCCGGTTTCATTTAATTAACGGTTTACTATAGTTGTATATTATTTATTATAATTTAAATAATTACCAAAACCCTGAAAGATTTAAAATTAATAAATTAAATTTTGAACTTCGCAATTCATTTTCTTTAATTTGCAAAAATTTTGTCACGAATTAAAAGCTTATGGAGGAAAATTTAGTAATAGTTGAGTCACCTACGAAAGCAAAAACGATTAAAAATTTTTTAGGAAAAGGGTACTTTGTAACATCTTGTATGGGACACATAAGAGATTTGCAAAAGAAAGATTTTGGTATTGACATTGAAAATAACTATGAACCAAAATATATAATAACACCCGATAAAAAGAAAATTGTTGCCGAACTTAAAAAACTTTCCAAAGAAGCGAAAACAGTTTGGCTTGCTTCTGATGAAGACCGTGAGGGAGAGGCAATTGCCTGGCATCTTAAAGAGGTACTAAAACTAAACAACTCTAAAACCAGGAGGATTGTATTCCATGAAATTACCAGGGAGGCAATTCAAAACGCAATAGATAATCCCAGACCCATTGATGATAATCTGGTTAATGCACAGCAGGCAAGAAGGGTACTCGACCGGATTGTCGGATTTAAGGTCTCACCGGTGCTCTGGAAAAAGGTCAAACCATCTCTGTCGGCAGGCCGGGTGCAATCGGTAGCCGTCAGGCTGATTGTTGAACGGGAAAGGGAAATTATCAATTTTAAAAGTGAATACTCCTATAAAATAACCGGTATATTCCTGATAAAAGATGAAAAGGGTACAAAATCAGAATTAAAAGCTGAATTACCAACAAGATTTTCCGATAAAAAAGACGCACTCTCCTTTTTAGAGAAATGCAGGACGGCCGGTTTTAAGGTGGGCAATATCGAGAAAAAACCATCTAAAAGATCTCCTGCCCAACCATTTACAACTTCAACCCTTCAGCAGGAAGCCAGTCGTAAACTCGGATTTTCGGTGTCACAAACAATGACAGTTGCCCAGAGGCTTTATGAGAGTGGTAAGATCACCTATATGCGTACAGATTCAGTAAACCTGTCTAACATGGCACTGAATACAGCCAGAAAAAAAATCATTGAATCGCATGGTGAAAAATATCTGAAAATCAGAAAATATAAAACCACCTCCAAAGGCGCGCAGGAAGCTCATGAAGCCATAAGGCCGGCTTACATAGACAAAGAGACAATTGAGGGAACAAATCAGGAGCAACGACTGTATGAACTGATCTGGAAACGTACAATTGCATCGCAGATGGCAGATGCAAAACTTGAGAAAACCACTGTTCAGATTTTGATATCCAACTCACACGAAAAATTTATTGCCACAGGCGAGGTACTCCTTTTTGACGGATTCCTGAAAGTCTACCTGGAGTCGGCCGAGGATGATACCGGGAGTCAGCAAAACGGACAGCAGATAATCCCTCCACTCAAGAGCAATGATGATCTTGAAGTCGACTCTATCAATGCAACTCAAAGATTTTCGCAGCGCCCTCCCCGTTATACTGAAGCATCCCTGGTTAAAAAGCTGGAGGATTTGGGAATTGGCCGTCCCTCAACATATGCCCCTACCATCACGACCATTCAAAACCGGAATTATGTGGTAAAAGAGGACAGACCGGGAATTGAGCGGAAATACAGTGTATTGACTCTTAGCGGCGACAAGATCTCAGAAAAAAAGAGATCAGAGATAGCGGGTACTGAAAAGTCAAAGTTGTTTCCAACCGATATCGGAATGATTGTAAATGATTTTCTCATGGAAAATTTTAAACAGATAATGGATTACAACTTTACTGCCAGTGTTGAAAAAGATTTTGATGATATAGCCGAAGGTAAAAAAGTCTGGAATAAAATGATAGACGGATTTTACAAGCCTTTCCATCACAATGTAGAGAGTGTGCTGAAAAATTCAGAAAGATCAAAAGGAGAACGTATCCTGGGAAGGGATCCTGCGACAGGCAAAGAGGTTTCCGTTAAAATGGGGCGCTACGGACCAATTGTACAGCTTGGTGAATCATCGTCTGAAAAGAATGAAGTAAAGCCTCAGTTTGCCAGTTTGCCTCCCGGTCAGCATCTCGAAACAGTTACTTTGGAGGACGTTGTGGACCTTTTCAGACTTCCCAGGGAACTGGGAGAGTATGAAAACAAAAAGGTTCAGGTCAATATAGGTCGTTTTGGCCCGTATATCAGACACGATAATAAATTCATATCCCTGGAAAAAGATGATGATCCGTTCACTGTCGACCTAAACAGGGCTGTTGAACTGATAAAAGCAAAAAGGGATAAAGAGAAAAAAGCTGTCATTAAAATTTTTGATCAGGATCCGGAAATCAAAATTCTGGATGGCCGGTGGGGACCATATATTACATTTAAAGGGAAAAACTATAAAATTCCGAAAAATGTAAAAGCAGTCGATCTTTCAGCCGATGATTGTAAAAAAATCATTAGCGATTCAGCAGAATCCAAATCAAAGAGAACAAGCAAAAAGAAAAAACAATAAAATGGATTTCCCGGATTATTTTTATCCTGTTGATTTTGCCGTTTTCAGAGGCGAGGGACAAATAGTTAATAAAACCAGTTTAGGGAAATATATAGAAGATGTAACAGGTAAACTTAACTATTATAGACCTTCAGAACTTGACGTTGCAATTATAGGAGTTCCTTATGATAACGGCAATATTTCAGGTGGATCAGCTTTATCCCCTGATAAAATAAGAAGTTATCTATACAATCTCGCACCGTTCGGTAAAAAATTAACCATTTGCGATTTAGGCAATCTGAAGCCGGCAACCACTAAAAAAGGAACATTTCTGGGATTAAGGGATATCATTGAATATTTAAACGAAGAAAAAATTTTTACTGTAGTTATCGGCGGCAGTCAGGATCTTACGTCAGGAATTTGTGAAGCATTGAAAAGCAACAAATTCCTTACTCTGTCGGTTGCAGATGCTGTTGCAGATATAAAAAAGGGAATTGAAACATATAATTCATCTAATTATTTAACTGATATTTTCAAAAAACTGCCCGGCCTGTTTCAATTCAACCTGATAGGCTACCAAAATCATCTGGTTGGTGAAAAATATTTAAGTAAAATAGAGAAATATGGAGAAAGCCTGAGACTGGGACAGTTGCGGGATGATTTTACACAGACAGAGACAATTTTAAGAAACTCGGATATATTGTCACTGGATATGAGTGTGATAAATTACTCATTTGCACCTGCTTCAGGCCTCAAAAATCCAAACGGTCTGAGAGGAGAAGAGGTATGCCGTCTTGCACGTTTTGCCGGACTTAGTAACCGCATGAAAGTTTTTGGACTGTTTGAATTATTTCCTGAAGATGACACTGATGACATTACTATAAAACTGGCTGCTGAGATAATCTGGTATCTGCTTGACGGGATTACCCACAGACCGGTCAATGAGCAAAAAGTGTGGTATAAGGTTGCAATAGATGGTCTCGATAAACCGTTAATATTCTGCCAGGATACTGAAACAAACAGGTGGTGGTTTGAAATAAGTTCCCTGGAAGGAGAAAAGATAAATATTGCATGTTCTGAAAAGGAATACAGGCAGGCTGCAAACAATGAGATCCCAGTAAGATGGATAAAATTTATGCAAAAAATAGATGCATTTTCAAAATAATAATATGATATGCACGTTTTGTGCAAACCGGGACTATAAGAAGTTTGCTTCAGACGACATTTTTTTATTCCTTTAGCAGCGATTAAAAAAATTAGTTGTCGGGCCGGCAGAAATAAGTATGAAAAAAATATTTTCTTTACTATATTTGTTAATTATATGTAAATTGGCAGCGCTAAGCCAGCAAGATCCCCAGTTTACAAATAATATGTATTGCAAATTGGGAATTAATCCGGGTTATGCAGGTGCAGAAGATGCGATAAATGGTTTAATTTTAAAACGTTATCAGTGGGCAGGAATGAAAGGTGCCCCTGAAACAACACTATTTAGTGTAGATGCAGCGGTTGACCTTTTTGGCAATCCCGGAGGCCTGGGACTAAATATTATAAATGATAAATTGGGATTTGAAAAGAACATATCGATTAATGCAAGTTATGCTTATAAAACTGAATTAAATTTCGGAAGTTTGGGAGTTGGATTATCCATGGGCCTGCATAACAAAAGTATCAACGGAGATTGGTATATCCCGGAGGATGAATTCGATATCTATACACCATTCGGCTCTGATCCCTCTATTCCGCAGAGTGAAGTAAGTCAGATGGCTTTTGACATCGGGGCAGGATTGTACCTTTCATCAGTCAATTATTATATGGGAATTTCTGTTACACATATTAATCAGCCGGCCATAAAATATGATGAACTTGTAAGCGTATATTTGTCAAGACATTATTATTTAACCGGCGGATACAATATAAAGTTGTCAAATCCGTTATTTGAGTTATGGCCGTCGGTTTTATTTAAAACCGATCTTGCTGCCTGGCAAGTGGATGTAAATACGAATATAATCTATGATGACAGATTTTGGGGAGGTATTTCATATCGTATGAATGACGCTGTAGCACTTTTACTGGGAATGGAGTTGTTCAACGGATTAAAACTGGGATATTCCTTTGATCTGGTAACATCATCTATAGGTTATTACGGATTTTCTTCTCATGAAATTTTTATTAGTTATTCAATAGATTTAGAGCGTGATCGTAATAAAAAATATAAAAGCGTCAGATTTTTGTAAAGTAAGCCATATAATTGAGCTATGAAAAGACTTCTTATTATTGCAATACTAATCTCGGGTATTTTTGGTTTCACAGGTTGTAACAAATCGGGAAACGGAGAACTTATCGGAGTACAAAACCGGCCTAAACTACGTGAAACCCAACCATATGGCATGGTTTACGTCCGAAGGGGCAGTTTTAATATCGGGCCGAGTGATCAGGATCCTGCAATGGCCGGTATACCCACCAAAACTGTTTCACAGGAAGCATTCTGGATGGATGATACCGAGATAACCAATAACGAATACCGCCAGTTCGTCCACTGGGTAAGAGATTCAATGGCACGGACAATGTTAGGTGCCCAGTATCCTGAATTTCTGATAACAGAAGACAGGGACGGGAATCCCCTGGATCCGCCAAGATTGAACTGGCGCGAAAAAATTGATTGGGATGATCCTGATTATCAAATGGCTATGACAGATTTATATGTGCCGGAAAATGAACGATTCTTCGGGAAGAAGGAGATAGATGCACGAAAGCTGGTTTATGAATACTGGTGGATAGACCTCCAGCAGGCTGCCAAACGTTCTAACAGCTATAATTATGAAACACAAAGATACGAAGGCAATGTTTACGACAATAACGGGGAATTGAGACCTATTGAAAACAGATCCGATTTCATTCTGAACGACTTGGTGCATGTTTATCCCGATACTCTCTGCTGGATAAGAGATTTTACCTATTCCTACAATGAGCCCTGGGCAACACGCTACTTCTGGCATCCCGGATTTGATGATTATCCTGTAGTTGGCGTAACATGGAAACAGGCTATGGCATTCTGCAACTGGCGAACCAAAATTCATAACGAATATCTCACTTCCAAGCGTCAGCCCACCATGCAGGCCTACCGGTTACCCACTGAGGTGGAATGGGAATATGCCTCAAGAGGAGGTAAAGAATTTTCAATGTATCCTTGGGGTGGATACTACTCCAGAGATGAAGACGGAGTATTTTTAGCTAATTTTAAACCTTTGAGAGGCAACTATGTCGAAGACGGTGGTATTTCCACAATGAAGGTGGGAAGTTATGAACCTAACGAATATGGTCTCTATGATATGTCGGGAAATGTGGCTGAATGGACCGAAACTGCTTATGATGAGGCAGGATACAGTTACTACAGTGATTTGAATCCCACATTAACATATAATGCAAGACCGGATGATCCGCCGGTAATGAAACGCAAAGTAGTTCGCGGAGGATCATGGAAAGATATAGCATATTTTACACAAGTCTCCACCAGAAGTTTTGAATACCAGGATACTACAAAATCGTTTTTAGGATTCAGATGTGTCAGGTCTACTTTTGGAGAAGAGTTTAATTAGAATAAATCACTAATCCTTTTACTTAATTTATTACTATGAATCTGGGAGAATTATTTAAAACCAAACGTTGGAAAACATTCATGGGATACGTCTATGGATGGGGAGCGTCAGTTGTAATGCTTGGAGCACTGTTTAAACTCCAGCACTGGCAATATTCAGGACTTTTGCTTACTATTGGTCTGGTTACAGAGGCTATAATCTTCTTTTTATCTGCTTTCGAACCACCTCTCGATATGCCTGACTGGGCCAGGGTATATCCCGAGCTCAGGGAAGATTACGAAATGCTCGAACTGGAAGAACTTGGCACAAACAGCAAAAAAAGTTTAGATCAACTGTTTGCAACATCAGAATTATCACCCGAACTTCTGGATAAGGTTGGTAAAGGATTAAATGAACTTTCCGCTGCAGCACGGGGAATAAGTGATATTTCTTCAGCTACCCTGGCGACAGACATGTATGTTAAAAACCTTAACTCAGCATCAGAATCCATGAATCTTTTTGCCGATATTAATAAGCGGGCAAACAGTTCAATTAATGAATCAATTGAAAAATTGATAGGCTCCTATTCTGTTGCCTCACAGCAATTATCAGAATCGGGTAAGGCTGCTGTGGAAAAATTGCAGAAGGGAAGTGAGGAGTTTACGGCAAGTCTGTCGGAAACAGGTAAAAAAATTACACAGGCAATTGACGGAACTACCAACTCCATTGCCAATGGAATGCAAAATATCAGTGAAGGTTCGAAACAGTACTCGAGCTACCTGGAAAGACTTAACCAGAATCTTGATGCACTAAACGAAAGCTTTGAACTGCAGTTAAAAGGGACTAAGAGCCAATTTGAAGCAAGTAAAAAATTCAGCGGAGATCTGACCCAGATGAATGAGCTGCTTGCTTCGTCAGTTTCTGAGTTGCAGAAATACAAAGAAAATGCAGAAAGTCTGAACAAACATCTTGAAGCACTGAATACCATTTATGGTAATATGCTGGGTGCTATGAGTTATAAAAGTAAAATTTAGGAGTAAGTAGTATGGGTGCAAAAAATTGTCCGGAAACCCCGAGGCAGAGAATGATAAACATGATGTACATTGTCCTGACAGCAATGTTGGCATTAAACGTTGCTGCTGAGGTACTTGAGGCTTTTAAGGTCGTTGACTCAAGCCTCATTCAAACCCTGAAGACAGTGGACATGAAAAATGCACAGGTTTATGCTGCCTTTGAGCAGGCTTATGCTGAAAATCCGGCAAGAACGGGCGAATGGAAGACCAAAGCTGATGATATAAAAATCAAAACTGATGAGTTGATAAAGTATATTACTCAGTTAAAGGAGAATTTGGTCAGAGATTCAGGCTTTAAACTCGCCGGAACGGAAAAAGAGCTTACATCAAGAGATTTTTACTTTGTTGCTGAAAACGGAGACACATTAATTATCAATAAAGAAGATGATCTGAACGCCCCTTCGGAATATATGATCACACAAAATAATGCAACCATTCTGAAAGAGAAAATCTCAGAATATCGTGATGCAATCACAGGCCTTGTTGACGAAGGTGACGAAGACCTGAAAAATACCATTCTCAGTGCTCTGGATACCTCTGATCCACCTGTTAACCTGAGAGAAGGTGGTGAAAGTAAATCATGGGAAACCGAACATTTCCTGGATAAACCGTTAGTTGCTGTTTTGACACTGCTTTCAAAAATGCAGATAGATATAAAAAATTCAGAGGCCAATATTGCCAATTATCTTTTTGCACAAATTGATGCAGGTTCTTTTCTCTTTAATAAACTTGGTGCCCAGGTAATACCAAATTCTAATGTTGTACTTCAGGGGGATGAATATGTAGCTGAAGTTTTTCTCGCAGCAGAAGATACAACACAGCAACCTGAAATTCTCATTAATAACCGCCCGGTTACAGTACAGGACGGAAAAGCGATCTACAGGGTAAGAGCAAGTGAACCCGGAGTTTTCAGTTGGAGCGGACTCATTAAATACAGAACACCTTCAGGAATAATCAGATCCTATCCATTCCGTCAGGAGTATCAGGTAACACGGCCCAGCGTAACAATGTCGGCTATTAAAATGAATGTCTTTTACAGAGGCCTGGATAATCCTTTTGATGTAAGCGGAGGCAGTATTCCAAAAGAGAACCTGGAAGTTACCATGACAAACGGAAAAGTAGTGAGACGGGGTGCTGAGTATGTCATTCAGCCAAGTGAACTCGACGAACTCGGCAGAAGAACAACAGTAACTGTTTATGCCAACATCGGTGGAGAAAGAAGACTACTGGGAAGTTCAAACTGGAGAGTTAAAAGAGTACCGGATCCTAAAGCACAGATAGCAGGCCAGTCTGGTGGTTCAATACGCAAAGAACGACTCCTGGTTGAAGAGGGAGTTATGGCGGTTTTGGAAGATTTTGATTTTGAGTTCAGATATACGGTAACCCAGTTCAATGTGCAGATAACAGGACCAGGAGGTTATGTAAGCATTTGGGACTCAAAATCTAATCGTTTTACTGATGATCAAAAGGAGCAATTCAGAAGATTGAACCCAAATAGTATGGTTTATATCGACAATATTAAGGCCAGAGGCGATGATGGTACTATTCGCGATATTGACCCCATTTCATTTAAAATTCTTTAAAATGAAAAGATTTATTGTTTATTTCGGAACCGCATTAATGTTTACCATTTTCTTAACCGGTAAACAGACTGACGCACAGATTATAAGAAATGCATATAAAATTTCTGACATCTATCAGAAAAAACCATTTCCCCTTCCCGCATCACGGGAAGCGGATATATTCTGGTCGAAAAAGACCTGGCGAATTATAGATCTGCGCGAAAAGATGAACCTTACCCTCTATTATCCGACTACGGAAACAGACGGTAGAACAAATCTGATCGATCTTCTGCTCAAAGGGATAGAAAACGGACAAATTACACCTTTTGATGCCCGCCTTGACGACGACTTTAAAGTTCCCATGACCATGGAACAGGTGAGGGATGCCTTTGGAGCTGAAGCTACAATGGAAGAGACAATCGACTTTGATACCGGCGAGAGAAAAACTGTGAGAGTCGAGGGAGATGTCAGACCAAACGAAATTAAACAATATATGATCCAGGAGGAGTGGTATTTCGATAAACAGTCGTCTACCCTTAATGTCAGGATTATCGGTATCTGCCCGATTCGTGAATTTGTCAGGGAAAATGATGAATCCGGCCTGGTACAGCGTCAGAAGGTATTCTGGGTGTACTATCCTGAAGTGAGAAACCTGCTTGCAACCAATGTGGTACTGAATCCTTATAACCAGGCACAATCCATGTCGTTCGACGAGCTGTTCATTAAAAGGTTCTTTAACAGTTATATCGTCAAAGAATCCAATGTATATAACAACCGCGACATAAGCGCTTACCTTAGTGGTAAAAACGCTATGCTTGAATCAAAAAGAATTGAGGATCAAATATTTAATTTTGAGCAGGACCTCTGGGAATATTAAAAACCTGAAAAGAATATTAATCATTTAAATAAAATGTAAATAAATAGTATTGAAGAGAGTATAATAAAATGTCTGATGCCGGAAATAGTAATTTTATGTATATTTTGCTGATTCATTCTGTTATACTCTCTTCGGTATATAATTATACCACCGCAGCCATAAAAAATATAACTTGTCAGTTGCAATTAAAGAATGAGAAAAGTAGAACTATATATCGTTTTGATCGCAGGATTGCTTTTCCATTCGTGCCATAACGAAGTTCGCCAGTTTCTGCCCGGTGGTGAAAGAAATTCAAAAAACTGGTTTGAACCGACTCCATACGGAATGGTTTTCATTCCACAGGGATCTTTTGTACTGGGTCCGTCTGATGAGGAGGTCCGTACAAACACCACCTCCAGGCATGTTACAGTGGCGTCATTCTGGATGGATGACACAGAGATTACCAACAACGAATACCGACAGTTTGTTTACTGGGTAAAAGATTCAATAGCACGTAAACTTCTCGGACAAACGTATCCCGAATTTCTTATTGCCGAAAGTAAAAACGGAGTCCCTCTTGAAAATCCGGTTATAAACTGGAAAGAACAGATTGAGTGGGATGATCCTGATTACCAAATGGCTATGGATGAACTCTATATCCCCGAAAATGAAAGATTCGCTTATTCAAAAGAGATTGACTCGAGAAAACTGTATTATGAATACAGGTGGGTGGACTTAAATCAGGCTGCCCGCCGTCAAAATAGTTTTAACTATGAAACTCAGAGATATGAGGGCGAAGTTATAAACCTCAGGGGAGAGGTGGTTCCCATATCAAACCGCAGCTCATTCATAATGGAGGAAAAAGTTCATATTTATCCTGATACACTATGCTGGATACGTGATTTCACATACACCTACAATGAACCATTTACACTGAAATATTTTTCGCATCCCGGTTTTGACGATTATCCGGTAGCGGGAATATCCTGGAAACAGGCAAAAGCATTTTGCGACTGGCGTACTAATTTAAAAAACAACTTTAACAATGGGCGGCTGAGTGAAGCTCCTCCCCACGATTACCGTCTGCCTACTGAGGTGGAGTGGGAGTATGCCGCCAGAGGGGGATTACAAAACAATATCTATCCCTGGGGAAGTTATTATGTTAGAAATGTTCAGGGTTGTTACGTGGCAAACTTCAAGCCTATGCGGGGAAATTATGTAGCTGACAGTCCGACTACAACCACTTCAATGAAAGCAGGAAGCTTTGACCCGAACAATTACGGCCTGTATGATATGGCGGGAAACGTAGCAGAATGGACCAGCAGTGCATTTTATGAATCTGCTTATGATGTGATGCATGATATGAATCCGGAGGTACAGTATGATGCAAAGCCTGATGATCCGCCGGTCATGAAACGAAAAGTGATAAGGGGTGGTTCCTGGAAGGATATCAAATACTTCATACGAACAGCCACACGTACTTATGAATACCAGGACTCCGCCAAATCATATATTGGATTTCGTTGTGTACGCTCTTCTTTTAGAAGCGAGCTTCAAAATCAATAGCCCTTCTCTTAAAGATATTTTGCAAACATATCTTTCAAAACAGTAAGGTCATATAACAACCATGAGTATATCTCTTCACGATCCATGGAAGGATCCCTCCGTCCATGCTCCGCACCTCCAAGATCATATTCATAATGTATTGTTACCGGGCCTGAAATATTAAGCGATTTATATAGTTCGAAATATGTTTTAAAATCTACCATGCCTTTCCCCAATGGTACATTTTTAATGATCCACCGTCCATTTTCACCCTGATCCCAGACAAAGTCCTTAATAGCAGTAGTTGTAATCCATGGGGCCAGCAGCTTCATGCCAACAGGCCATGATACTCCCCCTTCAACTGTAGCATGTCTCACATCATACTGGACTCCGATAAATTCAGGATCGCGATCCTTTAAAAGATGGTACAAATCCCAGACCGGTCCTCCCACTCTTCTGCCGGAATGATTCTGATAACCGCCGTTAACTCCATATTCCCTGTTGATCTTTTCAAGCTTCTCAAAAGTAACCTTATGCCGGTCAAGATTTTCTATAACAGATAATTTGTTGTCATAATCAAGATATCCCATCCGGTAATATTTAATACCAAGATCAGCCATTGTTTTAAGAACAGGTCTTGTAAATTTGTCATCAGGATTATTAATGGCGGTCACAATCATCCTGGTATCTATTCCCTCATTTCGCAAAGCTTTTGCAGCTTTTGGCAAATCTGTCTCAACATTTTCCGGTAACACCTGCCCTCCCGGTCTCACAGCCAGGTCTGCACCATCAAAACCCCTGGTCGCCAATACTTTTGCCATCTCGTTGAAATCCAAAAACTGTAAACACTTGGTGAAGACATGTATTGGCATTGCAGTCAGATCCGGCTTCAAGGCAGAGAATGTAAATCCCGATCCCAAAGTAATACCTGAAATACCGGCTGCTGTTGTCTTAATAAAATTTCTTCGTGAATTCATTTTGCCCATTTTAATTTGATATGAAGTATCTGATATTATTAAATCGTTGCATCTATTGACCGAAAATCACAAAAATTAACCACTGCAGTATAACAATTCGCTTTCTTTTTAATGCAGCAAGATACTAAAAATGTAACAATTAACGGACAAATATACAGCTCAAAATAATATGTAAGACCAAAAGAAAAAAGAAGCTAAATAAGTCACGGGCAAAATTTTTAAAAACTCAGATTAACTCCTGAAAAAAGAGTAATCCCGGGCATGGGATAACCAAAATTGATAGCATATTCCTGATCCAGTAAATTTTTACCCGACACATAGAACTCAACGCTCTTATTTAATTTATATGAAACCATAGCATTCAGGAGAGTATAATTTTCTTCAAAAGCACCCGGGTTGCTTAAAGAGGTGTATAATCCGGAAATTTGCTGTAGCGCGAGATTTGCTCTGAGTTTATTAAGACTGTAAGTTCCTTCTAAATAAAATTGATTACGGGGAGCAGCAAGTCTGGGCCTGTCAAGATCAAGAAAACTGTAATTCGAAGAAAAACTGAGCCGCTCACTGGCCATCCAGTTAACCTCTAATTCAATTCCTTTGTTATTGAAAGTTCCTACATTATACCTTTTTTCAGGCGGAGGAGGATTATCATTTGGCATTACCTGAATAATATTTTCTGCATTGATATAAAAAACTGTAAGCTCAGCCTCGATCTTCCGGTCCGGTATACGATGACTGACTCCTATTTCATAATTAATTATATATTCAGGTTCAAGTTCAGGATTTGGTGCATAGAGATAGAGTTCCATTAGCGAGGGACTCCTGAATCCTTTTGAAACAGATCCCTTAAATGTAGTATTATTGGAAGGATAATATGTAAAACCGGTCTGCGGAACCAGTTCTGTTCCGAATATTGAACTGTTTTCCAGACGTAACCCGGCACTTAATGTAAGTTTTTCAAAAAGTGATTGCTGAATGTAAGTATATCCTGAAATATCAGATGCCTTTTGCCATTCATTGGCACCCATACCTTTGCTACCGATACCTGCAACCTCTTTATAATCAGCACCCAAAGTGATCTTATTCCCGGTAAATAAACTGAATCCCTGATAAATGCTTATACCTGTATGATAATCATCCGAAACCCAGCCATCAGAAAGATCATGATTTCCGAAATTGTAAAAGGCGATCAAACCTCCCTCAGTATTATCAAAACGATTCTTTAAAGAGACAGATGCCTTTCCGCGTAAGATATCAATCCCAAAATAAGCCGGATTAAAAACCGGCCCCGGATCCTGTGAAGTGAAGTCGGCTATACTCATATCTGCCATTAAACTGAAATGCTTACTGATATCATAGCCTGCCTTAACATATCCATTCACTATTTTAAACTCTGATGTATCACGATGCCCGTCGGTCCGGTTATGATTTATTGATGCATAAACATTGAACTTCCCTGCTTTATAACCACCGCTTGCCATATACTTCTGTGTATTATATGAACCATAAGACAGTCGTGCATTTCCTGAAAAACCTTCTCTGGTCTGCTTTTTTGTAATTATATTTATTACACCTGCCATGGCATTGGAACCGTATAATATTGAACCCGGTCCTCTTATCACTTCGACCTTTTCAACATCAGATGAAACATATGCATCGGGCAGCGGATGTCCGAATATTCCCTGGTACTGGGGATGGCCATCTATCAGAACAAGTACCTGTGTATTGGGAGCAGTACCTCCTATTCCTCTCATGTTTATCTGACCGGCAGAACCTGTTGCCACACCAAATCCCGTTACCCCCCTTTCGGTAACAAACATTCCAGGTATACGGTGACTGAGAACGGGAAGTACAGCAGTTTCATTACTCATCTCTATCTCACTCCTTGAAATAGTAGAAACCGTTAATGGTACATTTTTCCTCGCAACCTCTACCCGCGATCCGGTTACCACAACCTCTTCTATCTGAATTGTGTCACTAAGAGATTCCTGAGAAAAAACACTATCGGCAAAAAACAGTATTATCGCCCCAAAAAATACAGTTCTCAATTTTAATATATTCATTACTAAAATATTTTGTGTTACTAATTATAAAAATAGTGCTACCATATTCTCAAAAAAAAATCAGTCAGCTTTACTCATTACGAGTTTTCCGTGTTGAACTCCCTTTATACTGATAAGTTTTTCTGAAATTTCAGTCAGTTTTCTTGAAGGTCCCTTAACGGCGATTATCTGCAGATAATTTTGATCATTCAGATAATACCCGTGAGTTGCAAGAATATATTCTTTATAATCAAACTGAATTTCAGAAGATTTTGCAAGAATTTCAGTCTTATTATGATCAAATACAAGGGTTAATGCCCCTGCAACAATATTGTCGCATTTCCATTTCTTTTCTACCAGAATTGTCTCAATAAGATACCTTAACGCCCTGGACCTGTTTGCAAACCGATTATCTGCAACATATTCATCCAAAGCCTTAAGCAACTCTTCATCAAGGGAAACTCCAAATCTGCTTATCGACATAGTGTTACTAATTACATAAATCGTGTTACAATTATACGAAACTATATTTTATAAAAAAAATTATATAGAGAAAATTAACATACTGCTCAAAATTATTCCCAGATCAGTTTCTTTCCAAAGCCGAGGCGATTATCGGTCATTTTGATATAACTGATTTTCACCGCCCAAAGGTTGGTATTCATTAAAGCAGCATAGGGAAAACGCTTCAGGTATGCACTTTTAAATTCAGGCATCTCCTGATCATCAGGAATATACATAAGTCCGGAAAACTGTATCCCCTGAATTTTACCGACCAGTTTTGTTTCCAGGACAATACTACCTGCAACATTGTTGTTTTTCAAAACATCTTTTACATGTCTGGTATCATTATCTGAAGTAAATACAAAACAGTTTTTATCCGGAACATAAACGTAAAAACAGTTGGCACACCAGGGATTGCTCCCTGAACAGGTGGCCAACGTTAATACGTGATGCTTCTTAATAAAACGGACAATTCTTTTATCAGACAATTTCAATTATGTCACCTCCTGATTGCACTTCCTTTAACAGAATAATAGAATATATAAAGATAACATACGGCAGGTACCAGGAATGCCCATGCATAGCCGAAATTATCAGAAATTCCTCCCATTATGGGCGGAATTATTGCACCCCCGATAATCAATGAATTTATCAGGCCCGATGCACCGCTGAGCTCAGCCTTATCGAGATCTTTAACTGCAAGGGAGAAAATATTCGGAAACATTATAGAGTTAAACAAACCTATTGAAATAACTGTCCACAGAGCAACCTTTCCTGTTGTGAATGTAGTTGTAATATCAAGCAGGGCTGCAATAAGGGCAAAGATGGCCAGTGTTCTCGCAGCTTTCCCTGTACCAGCCTGCATAATTACAAAGTTAACCAGAGCAACTATGGTAAATGTCAGGCCTATTGTCCAGCTCCAGTTTGTAACAAACGAACCTGCGACAAATGCAAGTACCAATACCGGAACAAGATAGGTGAGTTTCTTACTCTGTGACATATCAGAAAACATAAACGATCCGAAGAATCTGCCGATCATTGCACCTCCCCAGTATATTGCTGCATACGTTGAAGCCATCTCAGCAGAAATTCCTTCAACAGAATTTTTCAGGTAATTCACTATTAATCCGGCGTTACCAACTTCTGCACCCACATAGGCAAAAATGGCAAATGCTCCCAGTACAACATGAGGGTATTTCAATACACTCTTTTTTACTCCTGTCCCTTTATCAATTCCGGGAAGCTTTATTGAAAATATGGCAACTGCCACTAAAATAACAATCAAACCCATCACAATAAACGGAAGCGGAACACGATCGGCAGCCATTGATCCCATCTCAGGAGTTATAAGACTGTCGTCATTAGGAAGATTGAGACCTTTAAAGATTGCAACTGATATTAACCATGGAGCGATCATTGTCGCCACTGAATTAAGAGCCTGGGTTAGATTTAAACGGCTTGATGCAGTCCGGTCAGGACCAAGTGCTGTAACATAAGGATTGGCAGCAACCTGAAGAAAAACAACTCCAACTGCCAAAATAAAAGTACCCATCAAAAATACAGGGAAAGATGGCAACTTAGCGGCAGGGATAAATATAAAACTTCCGAGAGCCATCAGAACGAGTCCGGTAATTACTGTCCATTTATATCCAATCCTGTCAATTATCTTTCCGGTAGGAACAGACATCAGGGGATATGCAAGAAAAAAAGCTGAAGAGAGTAACTGGGCACCAAATTCAGACAGACCGAAAATTGCCTTTACCGGGGCAGTCAGTGTGATAATAAATGTGGTCGCAAATCCGAAAATAAAAAATATTGCGCCAAATACAGTCATTCCGACTGCAACATTATTTCTACTTTTTTCCATTATAAATTGGTTTTAGTTGTTAATTACACGTTAAGTCATTAATTAAGCAGGAACAACAAATTTAAAAATATTATGGAATTTTGTTAATGAATGAATGATTTTTAGATTAATTTATTCTGAATAAAAACCATAAAGTGTTATATTAACTATTTTTACACTATTTCTGAGGATAAATATGACTGATAATATTACAATGAGCACACTGAGCGGTCAATTCTTAAAAATAATTGGTCTGATATTTCTTATACCGGTCTACATATATAAATATCTGATCTCCCCTCTGACACCGGCATCATGCAGGCACACTCCAACCTGCTCGGAATATGCTGTTCAGGCTATTAAAATTCATGGCCCGTTTAAAGGTTTCCTGCTGGCTGCAAAAAGAATTTCAAAATGTCATCCCTGGGGAACTCACGGATACGATCCGGTGCCGCCAAAGGTCAGTATTAAATATAAAAAGATGAAACGAAGATGAACCTTTTCAGGTAACAGGGTTAAGGGCATTTTTCTGAAAAATATTTAAATCCGGTAAAATTATAAAACTAATTTTGCAATAAATTGTTAAAATTGATGCAACAACTGAAGGTTATGATAAGATCAATTTCATATTTCCCCAAGATGAGGTATTATGATGAAATTATCAGGCTGAGTTTTTCTGAAAATGACGTTTTACGCCTTTTTCACAAACGAAAATACTCTGTTCATGTATTGAAAAATATTAATGATTAAAAAATTACTGTAATTTTAAAATTAATTGAGGTTGAAGTTCTGAAAAGTCAGAAAATAATTCATTAGACAAACACGAAAAATGTACAATTACTAAAGATGAAAAAAATAGTTTTCCTCATATTTCTGACTGTATTATTTGCCTGTAACGCTAACAAAAACCGTTCTGAAAATCAGGTAAAAAAAATGGTCACAGTAAGTATTTTGCCACAAAAAACATTCGTTGAGAAGATTGCCGGTTCCGATTTTGATATAAATGTTTTAATACCAACAGGGGCAAGTCCGGCAACTTATACCCTGCTTCCGTCCCGGTTAAAAAATATCTCCCGCTCCGAAGTCTGGTTCCGCATAGGCCACATAGGATTTGAATACTCGTGGAAAGATAAAATTGAACAGGCAAACAGAGCAATGAAGATAATTGATCTTTCTGAAGGACTCGACTTAATCGCAGACATGAATGAACAGCATGGTGATCACGTGCATGCAGACGGAATCGATCCTCATATCTGGTTGTCGCCCTCACTGGTAAGGGAAATATCACAGCGTATTACTGAAGAACTGATTCTGTTAAAGCCGGAAAAGAAAAATGTTTACATGGATAACTTCCGTAAATTTTCAGAAGAGATCGAACATATTGACAATGCCATAAGGACTGCTTTAAAGGACTATGAAGGCAGGCAGTTTCTGACCTACCATCCGAGCCTGGGATATTATGCCCGCGAGTACGGATTAAAACAGCACTCTCTTGAGCCGGAAGGCAAAGAACCTACTCCGCAACATATGAAATCAATTGTGGAAATGGCAAAACAAAATAATATACATACTATATTTATTCAGGAAGAATTTGACAGTGATCATGCAAGGGTATTTGCTGAAGAAATTGACGGAACAGTTGTAAAGGTGAAACCACTCAGTCCTGACTGGTCCGAAAATCTTCTTGAACTGACAAAAATAATAACTGAAAACTTGAATGGATCCGTTAATTAAAATACAAAACCTGACTTTAGGATACGATAAATCTCCTGTATTAAATGATGTAAATCTCGAGATCTTTGAAAAGGATTTTCTCGGAGTAATAGGTCCTAACGGGGGTGGGAAAACGACACTCTTAAAAGCTATATTAGGTCTTATAAAGCCTATGAAAGGCAAGATACTGTTCAGGAATGATATCAAAGGAATGAAAAAACCATTTGGCTATCTGCCTCAGGTCAAACATATCGACCGCAACTTTCCAATTACAGTCTTTGAGGTTGTCAGATCGGGTTCCCTCATGCATAATTCCGGTAAAATAGCGGAATCCCGGCTAAAACAAAAAGTCGAAGATCTTTTAACGGAGACGGGAATTCAGGAAATAAAGAATAAGGCAATCGGAGATCTCTCGGGCGGACAGATGCAACGGGTGTTTTTATGCAGGGCACTTCTGAGCGACCCTAAAGTTTTAATTCTTGATGAACCGGATACATTCGTTGATAACCGTTTTGAAAGTGAGCTTTATGAAAAATTAAAGCAACTAAACAGAGAGATGGCAATTATACTGGTTTCCCATGACATCGGAACCATTTCAAGCTATGTCAAGTCAATCGCCTGCGTGAATGGCCATCTGCATTACCATCCCGATAACATAATCACCCAGGACGAGCTGAACAGTTACAACTGCCCGATTAAATTAATAACTCACGGGGAAATACCTCACACCGTATTAAAAAGTCACGAATAGTATGGAGGAATTTATATCACTTTTTAACTATGATTTCTTTATTAAAGCTCTTTTAGCTGCCGTTTTTGCCAGTTTGTCCTGCGGTATTATAGGTACATATATTGTTTCCAGGAGAATAGTGTTCGTAAGCGGAGGAATTACGCATGCCTCATTCGGAGGAATCGGACTGGCATTTCTGTTGGGCTTTAATCCTATTGCAGGTGCAGTCATCTTTGCAGTCATGGCTGCTCTCGGAATCCAGTTTTTTACCAAAGTTGCCAAAGTCCGCGAAGATTCTTCAATAGCCATATGGTGGTCTCTTGGTATGGCTCTGGGTATTATTTTCATATTCATGACTCCCGGTTACACACCAAACCTGATGAGTTATCTGTTTGGCAACATCCTTACTGTTACCATCTCTGAATTAATTTGGATGTTTATCCTGAACCTCGTAATAATTATTTTCTTTACCCTATTTTACAGAAAAGTACTCTATATAGCATTCGATGAGGAATTTGCAAAAGCAGCAGGCCTGCCTGTTGCTCTTTTTAATTATCTTACAATTACCCTGATAGCTTTAACTGTTGTTCTCAATATCAGAGTTGTGGGGATTATTCTCATACTTTCCCTGCTGACAATTCCGCAGGCAACAGCCAACCTGTTTACCAGAGATTTTAAAAAACTCCTTTTACTCTCCTCCCTTTTTGCATTTTTGGGAAGTATTACAGGTCTCATAATATCATATTACCTTGATATTCCCTCGGGAGCAACAATTATTTTTACATTGATAATTCTTTTCGGACTGCTTAAAATATTTAAGCACTTTTTTTAATGCCGGTTAAGTTTCCTGAGAAGCAGAAAAACTCTAACAGGATTATCATTATTTTACTACTGAAATAGTAATATCACTCAGACAACTTACCGAGCTTAGTCATTAAAAGCTGATGCCTTATTTCGATTCTTTCGATATCTCTCTTCAAACCGGCAACAAAACTGTTGGTATCATATTTACCCCTTATGGCTTCAAAATCAGCAAGCTTCTCTTCCTCATCCCCGTCAATTCCAAAACTTATTCTACTGAGCTGATCGAACTCTTTTTCAGCATCTTTAAGTATGATATTATTAAATTTAACTGAACTGTTTCTCCATTCATCTGCAAGATTCAAAAGCTCCTGACCCGTTACTTTATTAAGGTCGACACTCTTAAGATTTTGAATGGCAGCAATACACCACGACCATGATTTTTTATCGTATTCTTTATTAGTATCTTCCAGCTTTGCCAGTAAATTATCGACACTGGCAATACTTTGGTTTATTACCAATGTCATTATATTATCAACAGCAGCCTTTTCTGTCATCATACCGGCAATATCCACCCAGTCACTCTGCCTGTAATTCTCAACTCCGGCTGATAAAATATCTCTTACTTCACTTATAGATTTATATTCTGAGTTCACCAGTCGTTTTACCAGCTCACCCAGCAGATAAACATTAATTCCCAAATCATAGTACCTTTTTGAGGTCCTTAACATCAATCTGTTAATAAATATACCTTTATAAGATACGAATTCCCTGTTTTTTGAGGCCGTGCTATTCAGTCTGTCGAGTAAAGCAGCCCCGTTAATCATCTTTTGTGCAGTATATGGATTAAAAACCGGAAAGGTTATCAGATCAATTTTATCTTCTCCTTTCCTTTGATCGCGTTGCGGCCATTTAACGCTGTCGCGTGAAGTGCCTACCGTAAAAAGATTCATGGCAGGAGTTATCACACTTCTGTCATCCTGTACAGTAATGTATGAAAAAGGAAGATCAGATGTATCGAAATTGCCGGAATGTTTATCCATAACCACTGAAAAAGCTCCTACCCGGCATGGCCATAACATATATGAGAAGGAGCCTGTTTTTGAACCTCTCTCCAGAACACCCTGGTGAACAGGCCCAAGTTTATACATATGGTTACTCTGGTTCGTCCCGCTTCCGGCATTATAAAATGAAAAAAGTCCGGCAATAAGAAGCGTTGATTTATGGTGAGTTATGGTATAAGGCCCCGCAAAAATACTACATGCCTCACCGTGGAAAGCCTCACAATTTGCAAAAAAGGCAGAATTTTCAGACGAAAACTGTTTCCCCATCTTCACTCCCTGGCCAATAAATGTTGAAGCCACAATGGCACCGCTGTCGATTTTGGAGCCCGAAAGCACAATAAAATTGTGGCAGTTTACCCCTTCTCCGATGAATACGGGAGCAGTTTTTGTACTTTTAATTGTCCCCTCCTCCAGCTTTACAGCTCCTCTGACTGTTGAATACGGTCCTATGTTGACATTTATGATGCGGCCGGCATTAACTATTCTGCTGTATTCCCCAATTTGTCCGGTTTTAGATTCTGTTGTGGAAACATACCGTGATATCAAGTCTTTAAGGCGATCAATAAAATGACTGTTATGCCTGTACAGTACCATAAAGTATGCAATCTGAGCCGACAACCTGTCGAAGATGGGGAGTTCACGGCCTCCCCCTTCATTCAGTATTTCAATCTCATGACCATTGCCAAAGGTTGTTTTCCCGGTTACTGCCAGGATACCTGCATTTTCAACCAGACAATTATCACCTATACTGTAATTTGCAAGACTGCCAATATTTGATAAACAGACATTGTCTCCGATAGTACAATTTTCAATATAGCAGTTAGTTATTTCTGAGGGCCTTTTAAGGTTGTCCCCAACCTGAGTATAACCGGAGTTACTACCCAGCAGTACGGTTCCTGAAAAACGAACATTAGTGAGACGGTTTACCGTGAAAGGATCTTTAACCTTCACGCTGTTCCAGTCAGAAGCAGAACAATTCCTTTTTTCAAGGATCTCAATTTCCTGTTGTGTCAGACAACGGTACATCAGTCAATTAATTCAGGTTTTCCTTTCAGCTCGTCTCTTTCAATATCTTTATAATATTTTACCGTTCCCACCTTAAGCTCCATGGTTGCCTCTTCATCACATACTATAATGCCCTTTGGATGCAACTGAAGTACAGAGACAGTCCACATATGGTTAATCCCCCCTTCTACAACCTTTTGCAAAGCCCTTGCTTTTTTATACCCATTGATAAGTATTATCACCTCATTGGCCTGCATTACAGTGTCGACCCCCACAGTAAGAGCAGTTTTAGGAACCTTTCTGGTATCATTATCAAAAAATCTGGAATTGGCCAGAATAGTGTCATATGTCAATGTTTTCACTCTTGTCTTTGACCTGAGGGAAGAACCCGGCTCATTAAAAGCAATATGGCCGTCAGGTCCGATCCCTCCCAGGAAGAGATTAATTCCTCCTAAACTCTCGATTCTCTTCTCGTAATCTTCACACTCTTTTTGCAAATCAGGTGCATTCCCGTTCAGAATATTAACATTTTCAGGAGGAATATCAATATGGTTAAACAGATGTTTAGCCATAAAATAGTGATAACTCTGCGGATGATCTTCAGGAATGCCAACATACTCGTCCATATTAAATGTTACAACATTCTTGAATGATAACCTCTCCTGCTTAACCAGTTCAATCAATTCAGTATATGTGCCAATGGGTGACGAGCCTGTAGGAAGTCCCAGCAAAAAAGGCTTGTCCGGTTTTGGATCGAATTCTTTTATTTTATTAGCAATGTAATAGGCTGTCCATTTACTTAGCTGTTGGTAATTTTCATGAATTAAAATTCTCATAATATTGTATCTTTAATATTTAACTTCTCTCTTCCAAAATAATATTTGCATCAGCAATAACACATCCAAATCCTTTTTCCATTACTATCAACGGATTGATATCAAGTTCTTTAATCTGAGGACAATCCATTGCAAGCCACGACAGTTTAACAATTGCTTCGGCAATTGCTTCAATGTCGCGTGGTCTGGTACCTCTTACACCGGTCAAAAGATTATAAGATTTTATATCTTTGATCATCTCTGTTGCCGTATCCCTGTCGATCGGAGCAACCCTGAAACTGACATCCCTGAATATTTCCACAAAGATGCCGCCAAGTCCGAACATGATAACAGATTCGAAAGAAGGATCTTTCTTAATTCCCAAAATAACCTCCAGTCCGTTTTGAATTTGTCTGGTAACCTGTATGCCGTCGATTTTTGAGCCCGGGGCTTTACTACTGACAGCGTCAATAATCCTGTTATATGCCTGTTCTGCTTCCCCCGCCGAATTTATATTCAGTACCACTCCACCAATATCAAACTTGTGTATTATGTCATCAGAAATAACCTTCATAACAGCCGGAAATCCGGTCTCTGCGGCCAGCAATCCTGCTTCTTTTGAGGAAGTTGCCACTCTCCTGTCAGGTACGGGAAGATCATATGACTCAAGGATTTTGAGTGAATCCAATTCATTCAGATATTTCTTACCTGAATTAACCGCATCTGTAATTAAGTTTCCGGCAGTCTCATTTGACTGGCGTTCTGATAATAATGATGATTTTTTCAAATTATTTACATACCTGTTAAAATCATGGACTGTTTTAAAAGGTTTGCACATTGATTCGGGCAATATATAGTGAGGAATATCACTATGTTCCAGAATTCTTACGCCCTCTGCAACATCAGCCTGGCCCATAAATGAAGTATAAACCGGTTTGTCGCTTATACCCGATACTCTTGAAACTTCCCTTGCAATAGATTCAATATCCGTCATCGATTGGGGTGTAAGAATCACAAATATACCATCTACGTTATCATCTTTCAGCGTTGCAGATATGGCCGCCCCGTATCTGTCGGCACGTGCGTCACCGATTACATCAACCGGATTGTTTATATTAGCTGTTGTCGGAAGACTCTTTTTAAGTAATAACGTAGTTTCATCACTGAATCCGGAAAGCTGCAGACCTTCCCTGATTACAGCATCGGTTGTCAGTACTCCGGGACCACCTGCATTGGTTATAATTGCTACCCGGTTGGACTTTGGAGGAGGCTGATAAACAAAAGCAATAGCAATATTGAACATCTCTTCGATATTGCTGCATCTGATAATTCCTGCCTGTCTGAATGCAGCTTCACAAATGTCATCCCTTCCTGCCAGTGAACCGGTATGGGAAGCAGCGGCAGATGCACCCTCTTCGGTACGACCCGACTTTAATATCAGGATAGGCTTATGACTCTTCTCTATTACCTCTCTTGCTGCCTTGATAAGTGCCCTGCCATCGGTGATCTCCTCCAGATAGAGCAGTATCACTTTGGTCTTGGGATCATCCATCAGATAGTAGAGCAACTCTATCTCAGAGATATCAGCCTTATTGCCAAAACTGACAAATTTTGAAAATCCTATATTTTTAGCCTGCGCATAGTCAAGTACAGCTGTACACAATGCCCCGCTCTGGGATAAGAATGCTATGCTTCCCTCTACCGGAAAACTTCGTGCAAATGAGGCATTCAGTCTTGATAACGGATCGGTGTTGATGACACCAAGACAATTAGGCCCAATAAAAGAGATGCCGTATTTACCGGCAATCTCAAGCAGCTCCTGCTCCTTTTCAAGTCCTTTACTGCCAACTTCCCTGAATCCGGCAGATATTATTATTACCGACTTAATACCTTTTTGTCCGCACTGCTCAAGTGCCAGCTTGCAAACAGAGCTGGGAAAAACAATCACCCCGAGATCAACTTCATCAGGGATGTCAAGCACGTACTTATATGCCTTTACACCACTTATCGACTTCTCGCGGGGACTCACCGGGTAGATAATCCCCTGAAATCCTGTTTGAAGAATATTTATAAAAATATCTCCCGGTACTGTTCCTCTCACCTTATTTGTACCAATTACAGCAATTGATTCAGGGTAAAAAATGGTCTGAAGGTTACGCCTGTCTCCATCTTTCAGGTTTTTCATATTAATATCAGGTTATATTATTATGTACTAAAGATATCCTGCAATAAAATCAACGGCACCTGAAATAGTCTGAACCTCCTGCGCTTTTTCAACATCCATCTCGATATCGAACTCCTCTTCAAACGCTGCAATCAATAACATGCTTTGCATCGAATCCGCCCCCAGATCAAATATAAAATTTGCATCATCAGCTATATCTGATTCATCTGTCTTAAGAACCCTTGCAACAACTTTCTTAATGCGGTGCTTAACCTCATCTTTCTCCATAATATTATATTTTTAATTATTTGATATTAAAGTTTTGAAAATTATTTGATATTAAAAATAAACTTATTAAAAATATTAAATTTAATTAAAATATGCAAGGTTCTTATTTATATTATTAAAAAATTCCTTCCATGGATTTACCTAATTTCGAAGCCTCCTCAAGAAACTGACTCACATTAAACTCACGCAGATAAATCATACCATGAGCTGATCTTAATATTGGCAGGTTGTTTTGATAGAAGAAGTTTTTACCTAAAAGAAGCTGTATCTGTTTATGCTGTTCGAACCAGATCTTCTGCGTAAGCTCACTAAATTTACCATCGAGTTGATAACTGGGGAAAGAGGCGTCGACCTGTGTAACGTAGCATTCAGAAAATGATTTATTTAATGTAGCAAGGGAATTCAGGGTGACGGGGACTATAATCTCTACATCCCACGGATTATATTTGAACCAGACATTCCTGTATCCTAAAATACGAAGATTACTGAGATCCTCCTCCTTATCCCACTCCTCCATTGCACGGGCTATGGCCTGCAAGACCTTATAGTGTGTATCCGGACCGCTTCCCTGGGGATCCATGGCAAGACTTATACGGGTAGGTTTATATTTTCTGAACTCCTGCAGAACAGGCATAACATCTCTCTCCATATCTGGTTTGCTGCCCATAACATTGTTCTGGTAAAAACCAAGATGAAGATGGTGCACATTTTTTACAAGAACACCGTAATGTGCCCAGACCAGCTCCTCTTCAAACTCCCTGATCATTCCTTTCAGCTTTTGTATTTTTGGAGGATTGGTACTGCCATCATAACTTTTTCTCAATGAGGTAAGAATCTCATAAATGGTATCTGTCAGTTCATCCCTGTCTTTTATATGCCAGATCATCACCATTGCCCTGATCAGCCGGTGACAAACACCGCGCCGTTTTTCCTCGGTGTTTTGTGCCGCTACATTATCGAGATAGTGGTAAACATCTTTATCCCATTTGTATCTGTATCCATCTTTGAAAAAATCAGGATAATCTACCATCTGGATCTCACCCTTGTTTAGTAAATTCTTTGTATCGGTAGCAAGGTCAAAAAGAAACTTATTGGTAACCGCAGTATATCCTGATGTCAAAACAGAGAAATGAAGAGTATTGCTTGATTCCCTCGATTGACGGTTAGTGACCGGCATAATCCCCAGCATGATATCGTCGTGATGCGGTCCGGTGTGATAAAAAACCTGATTACTCTCCTTTTTAATCCCCATTTCAATTTTAGCAAGTATCGAGTCTATTACAGATTGAACTGTATTTTCATTAATATCAGGAATCATACTGCAATATTTATCGGCTTTAAGATCTGCAATCTCCAGCTTTGCCCCAAACTTGTTGATCTTTTTGCATAACTCCATTACTGCACGTTCAGTTTTCTGATGTGTCCACGGTCCATTACTAAAATAATGATCAACTGAATCATTAAGCATAACAGCGGCTCCTTCTGTCAGATAGAACCGGCTGTTATTAAGTTTCTGAAGAGATGTGGCAGGATAAATCACAGTTGGTTTGCTCTCCAGAGAATATTTTATCGTATCTGCAATTGCTTCTCCTGCAGCATATATTATTGCCTTGTTCTGTGGATTATAAGAAATTGTACCAAGACCAACAGTTATTACAAGCCTGTTTCTCGATACCTCAATACCACCCAGATCTGTTGCTATAACTGCCTGGGTTTCAAAATTTGTCTGGGTTAACCTTGTGGATGAGAAATGATGACTGCCTCTTGTATTAAAAGCAATATGTCCGTCAGGTCCGATTCCGCCCAGATAAAAACCAATGCCTCCTTTTTCCCTTATTTTAGTTTCATATCCTGTACACCACTGGTCAATTTTAAAGATCGAATCCTTCTGCATCTGCTCAGAGTGAGTTTTTGCCTCACGATACCTTAATGTAAGGTCGATTTTAAAATCCGGAAATACTTCACTGAAATGTCTGTTATCAGCAAGCTCAATCTGATCTGAATTTATAAGCAGACCCTTATCTCTGTCCAATCCGAAACCATCTATATAGTTTTTCTCAATATAATTATACAAACTGTTATGTTGCTGAGTGCTTATCGGATAAAATTCTCCGGCCTGCACTAAATGCAAACCACTTAAATCAGGTTTCTTTACTTTTCCCAATCCGTATTTTTCAAGAAACTGTCTCCCCTTACTGTTATTCCAGTTATCAAGCAGCAAATGAGTAAAATATATGAAGTACCCGGCAGTTTTACCGGTCGGCAGACAAACAACTCCATCCTGATTTTCTGATACCCATTCTAAAAAACTCAACGCCGATAACAAACCCAGTTTCGGGAAACTGTCAACAGCTATATATGGAATCCGGGTTGTAATATTCTGTAACACCGACTCTTTATAAAATGCCTGTTCTACCTGTGAAAAATTTATTTTCATACTATTAATTAATGAGTTCAGTCTAAAAAGGTTCTATGCAAAAATAAGGATTTAATTTTAAAATTAACTGTTAATAAGTCATGTTTGTAACATATTGTAAATCAGCAATTTAAT